>JACCDV011269341.1_pt1 | contig 188554 bp, 241 predicted proteins | sample 7446131 | NCBI WGS metagenome assembly JACCDV01 (sample SAMN15323448, study PRJNA562643) | freshwater metagenome | isolation source: river surface water | place: USA:Blue River Watershed | collected 2017-08-17 | reverse complement strand
GAGCTCTTTGTTCTTTTTTCTGAGTTCTATGATTGTTTGTGCATACTGACTGATCTGGTTGGATAGCTCGTTCTCCACCTTGCAGTAGTGGTGGCGAGTAACCCAACCCGTCAGTATCTCTAGGCTTTCCCAGTGACCTGATTGTCTTAGTAGTTCCTCGGCCTTGTGGAGGTGCTCCACCGGCTTCTCCAACTCTGGAGAAATGTATAGCGAATCACTCATTCCTCATCCTCCCATTTCCCGATGGTTCGGAGGAAAGCCTCGGCACGTTGCGCGGCGGTGGCGTGGAAAAGTCTTGGCTCTGGCTGAACTTCAATGCATAGCGTCACAGTATATTCATCTTCCTGTTCTTTTGTTAGCACCTTCTCCGCCTCGTGCATGGCGTTGAGGTCGCCGTGGTAGTTCATCGGGGGATCACACTCGTCTCCGTCTTCATTAGTCCAACCCCCAGTATCTCCCCCTTCCCAAGGAAAGATTCCGAGGTGGAACTTAGCGATTCGTTTGTTGATTTCTTGTGGGTTCATTTGTCGGTAGGTGTTAGGGCTATTAGTGCGTTGCGGAGATCAATCATCTCGTGACAGCGGCGGAAGGATTCGACATATATACGAACCTCTCCACGGAAAGCCTGTCTGCGAACATTGTGACCGTCCAATTCAAGGTATTGCTTGCATCCCTCTTCGGTGAAGGCGACCATAACAGTCTCCCACCGATCGCGGTAGCTAGTCATATCCCATTCATCTCCTTCTGGCTCTCCTTTGAAATCAGGATCGTCATCGTAGATTTCATGCTCATTCGCAGGATCTATCCAGCAACGGGTATCAGACCATGCGGTATCATAACCTACATCGCGGACGAGAATCTGCACACAGAACATAGGGTCAGCCGTGCATCGGTTATCCTGCGCTTTTAGTCGTTTGGAAATATCAAATAGTGTTGGCATTTTGGTGGTTGTGTAAAAACAAAGGGGCTCTCCCAGTTTCCCAGGAGAGCCCCTATTTATTCTTTTTTATTCTTTATTAGATTGGTCGTACCCCTGAAATCTCCTCGAACAGCTTGATGTCTGAACGGGGCATGGTAGGGAATACATCTGCAAGCTTGACGGAATCGGAAGGATCGAGGTCAAACCCGAAAGCCTCCTCATACTTATCCTTGCTTACCTTCTGCAGGTCGGTCATCTTGTACTTGTCTCCGTGGGCTTCCACGAAGCTGAGGTCTTCGGCAACCTTCTCAATCGACTTGGTGAAAATACGATCAACAGGGTCACCCAGGATCTGGGCAATCTTCACGTTATCATGAAGACCTTCCATATCCTCGACATTTGCGAGTGTTTCGGCGAGCTTCATAACCTCTTCAACTGATCCAATGTTCTGGACATCAGCCTGGAGCTTCTCATAGATTTCGCGGTGAGCGGCTTCCTTTAGCTTGGTGCTACGCCTCCAGACTTCCTGTTCGAGACCAGCAAAGTCAGGGTAGTAGTAACCGGCATACTTGAGAACCTTGTCAGGAACGTCATCAAGACCAAGCTCCCCAGCAGCCTTCACAATATTCTCAGAGATCTCTCTACGCCATTCGAATGGGTAGTTGTGGATGTTCTGGGCAAAGTGGGCTGCGGTCTTCTCAAGATCTGCAGCAGTCTTAACAGGGTAGAGCTCAAGAGGCTCGTTCTTTCCCTCAAGGGAGAAAGTTCCCATATAGCGAGTCTCATAATCTTCACTAGCCTGTTTCTCATAGGACTGAGAGAAGCTCACTAGATCTTCAGAGATACCGAAGATATCGGCAGCTTCCTTGATCTTCTCCTCCAGGGCGGAGGCATATTTCTCGCCATAGACTTCCTCGATGGCTGCACGCTTGCTGGTGAAGTAAGCGTTGGAGACATAGGCTCTGGCTGGTGTATTTAGGGGATAGATTCTTCTGCTCTCGTCAGCGAAAGCCTCTTTAGGAAGCTCCTGAACAGCATCATAATCATCTACTTCCGCGGTTTTCACGTAGTCCGGAAGGTCTACTCCACGGAGAAGGCTATAAAGCTCCTTACTGGAGTAGTCTGTGCTTTGATCAAAAGACAATTTCATATATTTTTTAGTTGTTCTAATGGTACCAATTTATCTCTTTCGAGGCAAGTCGGTTATTAACGTTACTGTGGGGATATACCGGAGGCAAGTAAAAACTTGCAACTCACGAACGACCTGATAAGTTTACCCTATGACCGTTAACGAATTCAACTCCAAGGTAAACCTCCCCAGGTTAATGGGGAAACGCGGCTTTCCGCTTGAAGATTTTGACTTTATTAAGATCGCACCATTCGGGTGGTTTGCCAAGTCGAAGAAGACCGATTTCATAGGGAATATTTACGATGTGGTGGATCCCTCCGAATATAAGACACTATATACTAACATCATAGATAATTATCCAGATACCTTGGATTTTAACTTACCCAGATCAGAGTGGGCCGAGAAACAACTTTTCAGGAATATCTGTAAATATCTAAAGTATCAAGGTTTATGGAAAAAAAGTCTGGAAGAAATACATAAATATAGCGCTAGATTTGAGAGTAAAATCTACAGATATCGTGATATTGTGAAACGGCTAGGAATGCCTGGGCTACTGGAGAATGGCGTAGGATGTATCTCCGCTGACCTAGCCAAAACCATCCAAGGCTTAGACCTTGAGAAGCTCCTCCGGTATAAGAAGAATCTGCTCATCCCTACATTTGTCACCCCGAAGCATGTGGCTTCGCTTGAGGTCGCCTCTCTCCATGCTCTTGATGATAGAACCAAGATTTGGGTTAATGGTGAGTCTGGTTGGTATGGCTCTCTAGAGGGTCCGGTTGTGGGTAAGTTTAGCGATCTGAAGGCTGTTAAGGGGTTTACCTGGAATCGAAAGGCAGACTTCTGGACAACTCAGCCACTCGAGGTAGCGCCTAGTATCTCAACGAGTCAGCTTATCCAGATCTGGAGCGATGCCAAGCGCTCAGAGTTCCAGGAAGATCCTATAGAACTTATTGTTAAGAAGGAGGGTTCAGAAGAGATACGCCACCATTTGGGATGTTTGACCTATGAGCAGGCTCAGGAGCTTCAGCGGAGAACCGGAGAAGCTATTGTTTCAGCTTGGATCGAAACAAGGCAAAACCAATTCGTAGTTCAGGGAAAAACGTTTAATAGGAGAGGGAGCAGCTACTATCTCGTCAAATCGGAAGATGAGGAGCAACTCACCAACTTCACAATGGATATCAAGGAGATACGAAAGCGGAAAGATGGCGAAGTTTCGAAGTTCTTCTGGTGTGGGTTTGTGAATGTGGGGGATGCCTCCGTTCCTTTTGAACTAGAAGACAAGTACTTCACTAGTAGTTATCTCTTCACCCGTGGGGTCAGAGATCAATTCCTTAATCTCGGTCTAGGTATTCCATTCGTGAACCAGCGGTATGTTGGACATATAATGAACCTTATACAGCTTTGCGCTCATGGGGTGGAAGTAGTTCCGGAAAGCTAAAGATTTCGACTGCTGGGGGAGTTGCCCCCACCATCCAACCCAATTAGGATGATGGGGGCGTTTACCCACTAACAAATGGAGCGTGTCTTAAGCAACACGCTCCGACTTACCCAACTAGCAATTCTCAGGCTATACCTCTAACTTTCTAAACCCTTCCTCGAGAGCTACCCTCTGTTCCGGGGTAGCTTTTGTCAGAATATCTCTCTTCACCTCCCAGCATGCCCGGTTAAAGGCATCCCTAGAGGTTTGGAGCTTTACTGTGGCTTCCACCTCAACGCGGTCATGGTGGCTGTGGGTGACCGTCCAGTTTGTGGTATAGGCCACGCCGTCAGGAATCTGAACTCCGTAGGCGTTAGCCGTAGCCATCAGGAACCGGTAGACCTCCTTGTAGTCTATCTCTGGGGTAGGTCCAATCATACCGATCATAGGACCTCATCCAGGATACGCCAGCTTACAAGCATCCTATCGAGGGTTTTAAATTCTACAGGGCGACCCTTTAGATCTTTAATGTCCTCAATTTTGGCTGTTCGCAAGATATGGGCTATGGTGTTGATGGCTTCGGCCTGCTGTTCGGCCCTTTCTCGTTCGGTCCATTTGGCGTCTTTATCTGGGTCGATTACCCCAGGATACCAACCTGCGGAGATAAAGTCCGTGCAGCAGACACCGTTGCTGTTTAGCTCGACAGTGAGGCCGAACATAATATCTTGATATCCGCCAGCACCGAAACGAACCTCTGTAATTTTACCTAGGAGCGTGGTGGCTCCTTTCGCGTGGCTTGCTCTATATTTCATATTATCTTGGTTACTCCCTCGGGGTTTTAGCTTTCTTCATTTTCTTTATTCACTCTAGGGAGCGATACGGTGATAATCGCCGAAAACAAGAACCAGCCCCAACCAGACAGCTGGTGGATAGCTAGGTAGCTTGCAGTGGCGGTAAAGATCATAGGAACAATATTTCCTACGAACACCGCCAATATGTAATCTAAGGCTGTGGGTGCTTTCATGTGTTGATATGTTTTTAACGGTACAGCTGACAGATGGTTTCCCACTGCTTCCAGGGTGAGGTTCCTGTTCCAGTTCCTGTAGCGGCTGGAAAAGGCTGACTAAGGTGTACGACGACCATAGCTTCGAGAGTGGCAACCCTTAGTCTAAGCTCATCAATCTCAGTCTGCATAACTTCTAGTTTCCTTTCCTTTGTCTGTTTCTTTTGCTTCTTCATCTTACTTACCCTTTCCGCTTAGGAGAGCTCCTGCCTTTTCAACAATCAGAACTCTAGGAGCGATAGCCGCCTTGATGGAGGTATCGATCTCTCCCAAACCATTTACGAATAGGAATACTCCCGATAAAATGGTAGCGAAACCCAGTAAGATAGCCCCAAATATGACAGTTAGCTGTTCTGCATCATTCAAACTGTTGAATGTGTGAGACCGCTTAATAATAATACTCAACCCATAGAGGCAAGCCAAGAAGGCTATCAAGGTGAATACTACCGATAGTACGGAGCTCCAGAGGGTGTATTGTACATATTCGTGTACCAGGATAGGTGTTTCCTTGGCTGCGAAGTTTCCAACGTGCTCTGCTGACTCCTTTGCCCAGCTTGTAAGGTCTGCGGCATTGGCCAGGATTGTTTCTATTGAATTTGTTGTGGGTGTGTTTGTTGTGTTCATTGTTTTAAGTTTTCAATTCTTTCTCTAAGAGCTACTCCAAGACTATAACGTGTAGATCGCCAGCCGTGCACGGTAGCCATCATCACAGTCTCATTAAGCTCTTTAGCCAGTAGGTCTACATATTCTTCATAAGCTTTCGCAAGCTCCTGAAGGCGTTCGTTATCTCTTTCTATCTCCCTGGCTTCCACTATACCAACCACAAAGGCTGAAGGAGGGAAGTCCTTAGCCTCCTTGAAGCTATCGTCTACTTTTGGTGTTGGTTTTCTCGTCATTTTCTTTCTTCTGTGTGGGTTTCTTGAATATGCTGTCCCAGTTAGAACGATACTTCTCTCCTTTGACTCGTCTATAAGTATCTCCTTTTCCCATATTAGTTTTTGTATGCTTTTAGTTTGTTCTCGATATTTACAATAATGCTATAGGCTCTTTTAAGCCTCCTGCAGTCGCAATGTTCTCCGAAACGAGAGCGACATTCCGGACCGCATTCGATCTCCTCCTTCAAACCGTTTAAGGCTTCTAGGAGTATACCAATTTCCTCTTCCTTCTGATCCAGTCTGGATTTGACATAATCCTCAACCTCCTGCAGGAAGTCTTTGGCGGATACATCACCCAGGTAGAAGTCAATCTGTTCGGTGCTCCCGCTCTCGAGAGCTTTCTGTAGATCGTTCATTTTATGAGTTGTTCGAAGGTGAATCGCTTGAAGTCAAGAAAACGAACTTGTAGGTTAGTGTTCTCCTTCTTAAGCTCCTCTATTTCTTGCTCCAGCCTCTGTATACGGTTCTCCTGCCTACGAGTAACCTCGCGCCAGGTATCTCGGATGAAGTAGTTTACAACTTTAATTAAGAAGCCTGTCGCAAATACCCATAATATTGTGTTTAGTAAGGTTTGGTTCATTGTTTTATCTGTTGACTAAATGGATACATCCACCAACCCCTAGGCAGAATGCAAGTATCACTAAGGCAAGAGCTATACCTCCTCCTAGTACAGTGTCTCCAAATGCTGTTTTGTTTGTGTTCATTGTTTTATTTAAGGGTTTGGAAGCTCTAGTAGCTCTGAAAGATACTTCTCGTAATATTGTGTAGGTATAATTTTAGCTTTATGGCAGATCTCCAAACTTTCAATTGCGTTGGAAGCTATTTTGTGGACCTTGGTATAAAGTTCATCAAATACCTCTGCTTGTTTTGATCCCAACTCCACGGCTTCGGTAAGCTTGGAGAGGTCTTCTTTATTTTGACGTTTTACCGTTCCGAGCTCCTCATTCCTCCGTTCTAGGAGTGCGAGGGTCTCCTGATAATCGAGCGTGAGCCGATTGAGTTCCTCCGTCAGTTTGTTTGACTTCTCGCGCTCAAGGCAAAGAGTGGATTGTCTGAACGGGAGTGAATCGGGAAAGTTGTAGCTTCCACATTTCCAATTCCATTTTTGTTCAGCGGGTTCAGCCCCGCAGTGGGGGCAGCTGTCTGTGTTGTTTGTTTCCATTGTTGTGTGTGTGTTAAAAAGTGGTGGGTCGGGATGGACTCGAACCATCGGTCTCATTTAAGAGGGCGAATTTACAGTCCGCTGCAATAGCCGCTATGCGACCGACCCAAATTAAAAGTATGGCTCCCCGCCAAGGACTCGAACCTCGACAAACAGGGCCAAATCCTGCTGTGCGACCATTACACCAACGGGGAATATTTAGCGGAACGGCTCTCGAGCGCCTTTTCAACATCCGGGTTACCATGGTTATGAGAGTTACCCAGCACTGTTATAGTGTGCCAGACAGAAGGGCTCTCTCTCCCGACCACGCCAGTCTACCTATTTACTACTTAGCTTGTGGGCGATAGTAAAGGAAGGGAGGGTCTGGCCGTATATTGTGATGCTGCCGCTAAAGATCATACTATCGGAACTCCTCCAGTTTTGCAACCGGGTATTCTCCTATAATGGTTTTCCCAAGCCTGATTCGATATGATTCTACCTCAGCCCGGTAGCGTCGGTCAAATCTAAGTGTCTTACGAAGGAGATATAACGCATGGTACCAGAAGGCTGTTACGCCTGCATCCATGCTGAGGTGAGCTTCCTCGCGAGGAGTCCACCAAGCTCTCCTTTGTCCCTTATATTGGGTTTCGATTGTGATCTTCATGGTGCGACTACTTCATACCCTATCTCTTTCAAGGATGTAATCATCCTAGCGATTTCAGTATCTACGAGAGCGTCTCCAAGCTTATTGATTTGCTTTAGTAGTTTCTTGGCCTCTGTCCATTTTCCTGTCTTAATGGCCCAGGAGAACTCTATCCCAAGCTCATATAGCTTACAGTCGGTAGGCTCTCTCCGTTTTCCATTCAAGCCTATCTCTCTAGGAAGAATATCAGGAAGGTTGCCTACAGGGCAGCGGCTCCAATCTTCGGCGTACTTTCGAGCCCTTTCGAATTCGGTTTGCTTTACTTCACCCAACGGGGCTCGGGCTAGAAAGCCCTCCCAGTCAAATGGAGCTAGCTTTAATTTTTCTCTGAGTGATATCATTTCTTTATATGGGCTAGTTCTAGGAAACGATCAACAGCCGATTGCCACTCTGGCGTTCCTTTAATGCTGTCGACGATTTCCATGGTTACTTTTTTCATCTCTTCCAGTTCCGCCTCAAGTCGTTGATTGAGTATACCTACAGGCTCGCATGCATAGCAGCAGCCCTGGTAGCCCAACTTGAACTTGTTGAGAACATCTTCCAGATCACTAATTGCTTGCTTGGCTGAGAGCAATTCTGCCTGAGTCTGTATACCTATCCGCTGAGAGAAGGCTAGCGAACGTTCCATGTCACGGGCAAGGTCTGTTAGTCTTGATATATGCGCATGAGGCTCCAGGGAGGCATGGGCTATGTTGTCTGTACGAGGTGTTTCTGTGGGTATTTTTTTCATGGTAATTAGTAGAGTGGCAGATCTCCACAAACGAGATCTACTCGTTCGTAGGTATCCGGGCCAACTGCAAGGGCTGTATTTGTAGGAACTCCCTTGAATTCCGTTAGCCCACTATCTGTTATGAGGCAGGTTATAAGTCCTAAGTCGTCTGCCTTAGCTTTTACCTGGAGGAGAGCCTCTTCCGACTCTACATAGACGCAGATCTTCTTGAAGATCCCGTCTATCCAGGGAGCTGTTCGATCATCTAGTGTGATGGTTAGTTTGTTTCCGTCTCGTTCTCCAAGCCCAAGAATAGCTCCCAGAGCGGCATGCGCTCCCTGAGCAACGAGCTTTCCCTTCCTCATATTGAGGTCTTTCCGCATTACTATAACTTGTTTTCTTTCCTTGGTTAGGGACTCATCTGACTTAATATCTTCCATAGGTGTTAAGAATTTGGTTTCGTTTTGTTAACAATTGCTTTGAGCTTCTGGATCTCGTCGCGGAGGTATCGGATGCAGGTGGTGATGTCTTTGGTTGGATCTATCCACGGATCTCGGTTTTCAATCGCTTGCAACTCCTTTTCCAGAGGCATCTCCTCCTGCACAGGAAACGGGCGGCGGGTGCGGTATCTTACTTCTGGTTTTCGTTTTTCGTTAATCGGGATGACAAGATTTGGTGAAACTTGAATCCACATTCCAAAGCTAAATACCTCATCCCCCTCTTGGATCACCTCGTCAGGGCCAAGCTCTCGCCATTCGAAATTAGACACGGATTCGGTCGTGTTAAATTCCGTGTTTTTATCGGGAGTGGGTTCAGGGCATATAGTCTCGTAAGGATGAAGCGTGTGCTTGGAATGGGGTTGACCACAATCCTTGCACAACCTCTTGGTGACGGGTTCAGTTATTCGAGAATCTTGGATAACTGGTTCCTCTGGCGCGGGGGCGGCTAATTTAATCCACTCCTGTAGTCGGATAACGACATCTTGGCTTTTATGCCCATCCCATTTGGGAGCGAAATTGCGTAGTTCAGCACCCGTCTTAACTGCCAGATCCCACATCTTTTCTGGAAGATGATAAGTAACATCTCCGCTTGGCAACCTCATCCCTGCAATAAACCACCCATCAAATGATGATCCGTCATCGTGCTTCTTACTGATCCAAGACATGCTTGGAACTCTTTGGATCAATGCAAGAAACAGAGTGCAACGATGGTCGTATAGCTCGTTGAATGTATGGTATCCGTCCGAGATTTCTCCTTTGTCCACGGCTTCCTCTGGCGCGGGGGCGAGGGCGGCTTCTGCTTTGATTGCGTCGAGTTTCTTGCACATCACGCAGTTGCACCATCGGTGCAGTCCCTTAACCATGCTTAAGTCTTCAGCGACTTCAATCGCTCGGTTCAAAAGATCCCGGAGCCTTGCGACCTCGTTGGTTTTCTCGGTGAGTTCGCGTTCTAGCTGGCGTGAAAAACTAGCCAATACCGCTCGGTGATCGGCAGTTAGTAGTTCAGCATCCGTCCTCGGCGTTGGTGATGTTTCGGTGTCGGGGTTCATTTGAGTAATTTGTGGGTGATCCAACAGGTAACCCATCCCATCGAGAATGGAATTATGGCGTTGATAATTAGGTCTTTCATTGTGTTTTGATTTTTATTTTTTAAGTGTGCAGGGTTTATTTTTATCTCGTTGGCCTTTTCCTGCGATTGCCCTTCAGTCTGGAGCGACCAGACACATCTTTCTTAGACTAGGAACTTCCGCATGCTTCCCTTGTAGGTGGGAACATCCGAGAAGCGCCAGGTGGTTAGCTTGATCTCCCGCTTGAAGCTTGGGGAATCGTCGAAAGGATCTTCATCCTGGCTAGCCACGTTAGCGGGCTCTGCTGGGGTGGCTTCTTTCCCCTGATCATTATACCTGTAGGATTTGATGACTATTCGACCATTTCCAAGAATCTCATGGATCTCGCCGATATCGTTTCCGTTTACATAGACATCTTGACCTACGAAGGCTTTATCGATCTTGACCGGGTCAACCACAAGACCAAGACCTACGAGCTTCTCGCTCATGGCTCCGGTCTCCTCGTCGACGTTCACAATATAAACATCCTTCCTAGTATCCATCTTCTCAAGATTGAATACATCAAAGAATGCGCTAGGCTCTTCTCCATGAATATTAACCTCAGTCACCAGACTTGAGACGATATCCACAGTTATGAGCTCGAGCTGAGAAACAAGCTCAAAGAGAGCTTCCCTGTGCTCGGGCCTCTCGAGCTTATCGTCAATGATCTCTAGAACGGTCTCGGCTTCCAGGTTTCCGAACGACTTCTTATAGCGAATACGTCCGGGGCGCTGGAGCAGGTTGTCGTCCACGTAGAGATTGTTCGTGGTAAGCAGGAAGACTTTCCTGAACTCAGTATTCAGGCAGCCGTCCATTATAGAGAGGAGTTTGTGGCTCCCATCATCACGGCGCTCACCACGGAATACCTTCTCGTACTCATCCAGGAAGAAGACCACATCCTGGGTGAACTCGTTCATGAACGGAACGAGCCCAGGAATGTCTTCGGTAACCAGGACCACAGGTAGATTTAGTTCGTTGCAGATCATCTCTGCTGTAACTGTTTTACCTGTTCCCTTGACTCCGTTTAGAAGAATTCCAAGGTTGGAGTCCAGGGCATGGTAGGTCTTTGTGACCCTATTGATGAAGGCCTGTTCGATCCCGTATACCTTGAACGGGAATTCAAACTTAGCCTTTAGTCTCTCTAAGTAGAGCTCCTTCGTCATAGGATTTACTTTAATCGTATAGACTCCTACAGGAAGTTCTTCGATGTTCTCAGCTACGGAACGGACAAAGTACTCTTTTCCGATCTCTGCCCAGTTGTTTTTATCTGATGGCATGCGTGTTGTTTGTTATGGGTTTTGACTTATTTGTCACTTTTAGCCCTCACAGGAGGGTTTTTTGACTTATTTGTCATTTCTTTTGTCATCTCTCGAATACAGTTCGGGCAGGTTAGGAGGTGGTGTCTGAGTCGACGAGCCTCCTCCACCATCCCAATCGGTCCTCGCTCCATATTCTGGAGATGATCTTCTAGCGGCTTAGGTATAATAGCTTTGGTCATTTGAGTTGTAGTTTAGCTTACTCGTCATCGATCTCTCTCCGCAGTTGTTCCACGGTAGAGTGCAGATTAATTATTTCTCGGGCTTGGAGGTCTACGAGGCTGCGAAGATTTTGGATAATCTCTCGCAGTTCATAGACTTCCTTAGATGTCCAGTCAGCGTCTATGCAGGCGCATTCACTCGCTGATCTAGCTTCGCACTGGCAGCCCTTACCTTCGTAATAGCCTTCAGTTTTAGTACTCTGTGCAGGCATTGTGTGTCCTGAGGAGATGGATTACTCCCTCCCCCGCTTATCCTCTCCGGAGCCAAAAGCTCGCCTCGAAGTTTTGGGTACGCAGTCTAGGAGGATCTGCTTGTTGAGAAGCTCCTCAGCTACCATAGCCTTCCAGGTATCATCAGAGATACCCTTAGGGCGATTACCTTTGAACCTTCCCATGGAGGTGGAGGTTTTAGCGATTGATGGGTTTGGCCAATAGTGCATATGTTTTTGTTGTTTGTTGTTTGTTGATATACTGACAGGTTAAAGTTCTTTTTTTTCTTTGTTTTTGCTCAGTCCTTTCTTAAATTCATCTTTCAAATCTATCTTGGAAAATAGTTCCTCCAACATCCGGCGCTCTTCAGCGAATTCTTCCGTATAGTCGGGTAAGTTTTCTTTGAACATCATAACGGCGCGAGGGATCATAAAGGGACTGTTAATGTATTTAGCTAGAAACCATGCGCTGGATGGGCTTAACAAATAAACAGAGTTCAGATCTAGTAGCGTTCTTTCCACAGGTGCTACGTTTTTAGTGTACCAATGGTTTGAGATAATCCCGTAGTTGTATAGAGGGCTAGTCGCATTGATCGCATAGCTGCAGCTATGACATACATAAGAAGAGCCAGGTATAGTTTTACTGACACGTTTCGGTATAAAAGTACCGTCAGGATAAAGCTCATAAGGTCTACGTATAAGTGTGTTCCAGCACACAAGCTTACTCTTATCTTCCACAGCTCTTAGAGCTGGGAGCAGGTTAGGGGGAAGCCAGTCATCATCATCCAGCGGAATTACCCAACCATCAGGAAAGTTTTTTTTATAATCCTCGAAAATACTGGGTTTTATATAGTATTGTATTGATACGCCTTCAGACGAAAGCCTGCTTAGATTGTACTGGGTGATTTTGAAAAGCTCATTTCTAAAATCGTGGAAGTCTACAGTGAGTAATCTATTCCATTGAGCTATTTTAAATGGAAGCCCTACGAAAAAATGACTGTAGAAAGTATCTTTCGTTAACTCCCCCTCGAAGCTTCTACGTATAAAAACAGTTATTTCGCTCACAGTATTTATAGTTGTGTTAATGTGGTACCAGCCCATCCCGCACGAAGCTGGTTAATAGTGCTAGAGAAGGATGATTTTGTTGTCTCGATAAATATATCGGCGTTAGCGCAAATATACAGATCTATGATTGCGTGCTCTAGGGAAGTTTGTCTTGTTGTCTCTTTAGGCTCGATAACTTCGTAGTATTTTATTTTTCCAGGAAAGACTTCTTCCATCACCAGCTGAGATTTTCTATTATCTGCAGCTACGTAAATATAGTTATAGTTGTTTAAATCCAATTGTTTTATTTTTCTAATGAAATAGCTATCAGACAAAATAGGTAAATCATGGGCTTGTTGTACTTGGAAAAAATCAGTTTGTCTTATATGTACTGAGCAGTAATTCTTTAAACTGCTGACCTTCTCGTCAATAATGCTTTGGATATATGGTAGCGGCTTCAGGGGCGCCAATAGAAAATGTTCCCTAGGATTAAAATCTGCATGCCATCCACAGCTAAACACGTCATACTTTTTTCCATTTAAAAAGTCATCTCTATAAAAGGCTATTCCGTCAACTCTCTCGAAATAATCTAGAAAGAAACCATTACAGCACGTATCATTCGGCCAATATACATTAAGCTTTTTGCCAATAGCTTTTGCATACATGTGGTGGCTAAAAACGGATCTAAAGCGGTTACCTAGTCCGCCTCTTGCTCTAATTGTTATGTTGTTTTCGCCCTTCAAGCTTGTGTTAAATTGGTGGAAGGTGAGGGAATCGAACCCCCGACCAACTCGGTGTAAGCGAGCCGCTCTACCGCTGAGCTAACCTTCCATTAAATTTATTTGAGTGACGGGTCGGAACTCCCGCATATGCGTTTTCTACGTGGGCTTCGAAGCTCGCCCGGAGATTCCCCAGGCACACATAGAACGGTGCATTTTGCCGTACCATACTGTTTCTCCATTTAGATCAGTTAGACACACTCAAATTGGGGGGAAATCTTCAGCTCTTGTTCGAGACCCTAACTCCACCCTTCACGAGGAAATCAGAGAGAAGCAGGAGACCGAAAGCCTCTAGCCAGGTGATTGTCATGCCGTGAAAAAGCTCAGGGACGAGCCAATTCCAAAGAAGCTTAATGATGTAAGCGTTGATGCCTCCTGCCACCAAGAATACAAAGAGGCCTCCGACGAAAACTCCAATAGCTGCGGCGGTTTTATCTATAAATTTGTTATCCATGTTATTTTACTGTGTTGAAGGGCGAGGCAGCTGACCAGGAATCTGGGGCTAGTTTAAAGAACATAGCAGCCAACGGTAGCTTTCCATAGCGCTTTTCCTTAAAAAGGTATTCAGTGTATGTGAAAGAGATGGCTCCTATAAACAGGCAGAGAAAGAGCATGTTGATCCTTCCGCCATATTGTCTAAATATCAGGTTGTATGTTGTGTTTAATTTCATTCTTGTTCAAATCCAGAGATCTGTGAGCAGCAGCGAGCATAACCCGCAATGTCGACAAAGGTATCCCTGGTGGGTGTGTAGCTTGCTCTGGCGATCTTAAGCAGGATCATCATAGTGGCTACGTCCAAGGCGGAGATTTCCGCATTAGGTTCTTTTCTGCTCTTCATGTAGCAATTCCAGAAATCTGCGATCCTCTGATGGTTCGGGGTAGCAGAATCGTAGTCTCTACGACGTGCTCCTGAGGTCACTCGGATGGCTTCTTCTAGAATGCTTTCTTGATTAATGGGTGTCGTTTCGTCGGTCATAGAGTGTTACTCTAAACCAGCTCGTCGGCTTGTCAAACCGGTTTCTTCATTTTTTTCTCTAAGCTTGGAATATCTTTCCAGCTCCTCCTTTGGTGTGTGTCCGATGAGCCAGAAAAGATAGGTATAGTTATCCTCCTCGAATAGAACCTCCCTATAGTCTACAGGTAGTTTCATGGCCTTGTAGGCTTTTAGGAGAGTTGTTCCGTCGTGGTGACTTCTCACTTCTACCGACCAGAAGGCCGGTACGTCTAGTTTTATGTGTTCCATAGTTCTGATAGATAAGAAAAAGGATTGCTCCGATTTCTTTGTTGAGTTTCAAACATAAAGGGTCCCAGGATTTTGTCAAGCACTGCTGGGTCAGTGTTTTTCTTCCGCTCGGGGGGGGGGTTGCAGGGAAGTAAAATCGTTTGGAGCTCTAGGTTACTGTTACAGACGCCTCGTTGGCTTGGAATCCTTCTAGGTATCTGTCTGTTACTTTTTTGGGCGGGAACATCGGGGGATGCGCGGCCACAGGCAGTTTTTGAGCGAACGATGTTCTGGCTGGGTAACTGAGAACCATTCAGCCATCCAAAGAGTCGAGCCGGAGCAATGGAATCACCATTTCATCGCTCCGGCTCATTCACACTCAGCCGCTATTAAACAACACTCTGTAGAGGCCACCAGCAAGGTTTCCTCGTAATGCTGCCGCAGCTAAGGGCGTAAAAAAAAGACGACCGTCGAAGGTGCCCTCCCCCAGTCCATGGTATTGGACAAGGAGGAGGGCGGGGTTCGACATCTTGAAAAGATTGCAGCGCATTGACTACAACATACAATGCGACTTATCAGGGTATTTAAGCGCGCCCCCAGTAGTGGATACTCCGCATGTTTACCAATTGCTCAAGGAAGCGCGGATAGCGGCCTCCTGAGCTTCACCTATAGGATATCTCCGTAGGCTTTCAACATACCTTTCTGCTGCAAATTAGATGTGTGGCTACGGCAATACCACACTAGAGCATCAGGCCGACAAGGAACCCTCTAGAAGCTTCCTTTGTGATGCATTTACCTACGCTGAGGGTCAGCTAGACGTGGATTATATGGATAATCCGTATACCTTCCCCGTTTGCTTGAATCCGGTTTCAGTATCTCGTCATCCCTCCTCACAGGGAAAGTGGGCAACTGTAGACGCTTGCGGCAATCTACAGCTGCAAGATAGACTTCTGCGGTCTATCAGCGCCGAGCCAGGATCCTGCGCTAGACCCTGGCGTATGTATCCTAAACATAGACCATCCAATTTAATCTGATTGGCTTGGTCGGGCGTTGGCCCCTTCTGAGTAGGATGAAAGTGGTGGAGGCGAGGGGAGTTGAACCCCTGTCCTAGACAAACAGTCTGCAACCATGTACATGCTTCGCTCGTCAAATCCAGGCTGAGGTGACGAGCAACCAATTCAGCCAGGTTTCTGATTAACGCAACAGCGGCGTATCTGAATTATACCCTCACAAGATAATTGAGGTACCCTTTTGAAGTACTGGGCATCGGGCGTCCCTGTACCGTTACCTAGCGGAGTAACCCGCAGCGGTTAGGCTGCGAGAAGCTCACGGTCAGCGTAGCCATACTGATTCAGGATGGCGTCGGCCTCGGCGAGGCTAGGGGCGAGCTCGTTAGAGTTGCCTGTTGTTTTTGTACCAGATGATTAACGAGGCCAACTGATATCCTCGGCATGTAGGCTGCACACTAGTTCATATAGTCGAAACCAGTACGCCCCCAAAAATGTATTTATATATTAAAGCTCTTCCTTAGAGAGATCAAGAGAACACTTCATCTATAACTGTCCCCAGATAAACCAGGGAATCTCCTCTCCGGTAGTTGAGGTCTACAAACTTTCCCTGGATGATAATTCCTAGAGGTTCTCCGTTCTTAGGCCAGGGTCTGTAGGCTTTTTCTTTGAAGCCAATCTTCAAAGCGTTTTCTCGACTTATATTAGCTACGGACTTTTTTATTTTCATGGGTAAAAATAATGCTGCTGGCGAGCCTAACTCGCTTTGATAATACCTAGTACCTTTCGGAATAACTTCTATCTGGTTCGAGCCATCCCATACACTGAGAAGCATCCTCAATGATGTTATTCCTAGTTGATACGCGCCCTCCGCTCCTCACGGTTCACAAGTGCTGCACATTAAAGTGCCGAGCTATGTTCGGTATGTTCAACTGTACCTGGGATGGGTTTTACGACGAGCCCATCAACGACTTGTATACACAAGTTTCAGCAGCAAATTACGTGCGCCAGGCAGGATTCGAACCTGCAACCAATCAGTTATGAGCCGACTGCTCTAACCATTGAGCTACTAGCGCGTAGTATAGAAAAGGTGGGCGCGTTCCTTGTTCAATGTCTGCAAACCTTGAACGAAGGCGGGTGATTTACTCCAGGACTGATTGCAGTCGCCCCAGGATTGTCACCGATGCTTGTTTTAGCATATTACCTTTTTTGTTGGACGAGGATTTTCGAAAGTCCTAATCCATCGTGCTGCGCCCGATCCCCCAACCTTTCGGTCAGGACGCTCTGTGCCTAGTCGGCTATTTATAGTCGCACAGACGACTCATCAACTAAAGTAATTTATTAACCTCACTTATTTCGATGGTTAATTTTGTTGTTTAGTTGATGTGGATGAAACAGACTAAATTGTGTTCCGTCTCTTAACGGTACAGCAAATCTGCTTGGTTTCAATCTATTATAACACAGATTTTAAACTTAATGAGAGGGGGGTCAGCAGATTACCTCATTAGAGAGTAACCTGCCACCCGGATAGCCAGCTCCTGATCGAGCCCTCCGACATATGATCCGAAGAGCTCGTCCCAGTCTAGCGGGTTCCCTGTAAGATCTGAGCCGTACACACTAGTACTCTCCACTAAACCATCAGTCATAGACTGAATGGTCAAATATGAATAGCCGAGGTAGGGCTCAGACAAACAGTAGTGATATACCGTTCCGCTATAGAGTTCGGTGATCTCTCCTACTAGCTTTGCTGTTTTCACTAGGAGAACTTCACCATCAGGTCTTCGTGATCTCGCTTTGCCAGAATCAGTGAGCTCCGACTTTCGTCGTTAAAAAGCCCATTGAAGCAGAAGCTGAGATGAAACCGGTTAGCTAACCTTAAGCCTTTAAGGATAGTTGTGAGTGCTGATGTTTTGTTTCCATCCCCATCTATGAGAGGAATAGAAACATAGGCTCTTTTTCCTTCGCCGAATGTTGCGAGTGGTCTGGTTGTGTCCAGCCAGAGAACACCATCATCGGTTTGGTCTGGAAAGTCTCCGCTCTCATCCTTGAGAGAGATTAATCCGGTATTTCTATCAAGCCAATAGGAATGATCCTTGACAGGATTTCCGTAGAGGAGTTCCCAGCTATATTTTGAATTCAATCTTGCCATTATGTGTGTTATGGTTAGGGGTTAAAAGAAACGGCCCAAATGGACTTGTTTCAATCTATTATACCAAAAACCAGGAAGACTTCCTGGGAGGGGTCCTAATAAACCGAAGACCCAGAACCATCAGTATGGTTTCCGATTGTATCAGGGCTATTAGGCCAGGTCTTCTCAAGCGTTCCACGTTTAGGTAGTGTGGATATCGGAGAAACGGTCTCAGGAGATTTACTCATTGGAGAATACTCTACATTGAAAGCTACAGAAGTGAGCGCTATGGTTCTGTCATGCTTTCCTTTTCCCTTACCCACAGCCTCCTCAAGAACAACCTCCATGTAGTATACTCCGGCATACAATTCAGCTGACTTAGACTTAGAAATCCAGATCTCGTAAAAGCCTGGGCGATCGGTCGCATATACGCCTTCCCCAAAGACTCCTTCCCACACCGGTTCAACTGCTCTCACACTAGTCTTCACAACCACGCGAATATTGAAATCTTCTGTAGAGACCAACGTTCCATCATAGAACAGGAAGGCGTCAAATATAATATCTTCACCCTGAGAGAATACCGGAGGATTAGGCTCGCCTGGTTCAAACGGAACACCTGGGAAACCGTGGGTGGCACGTGAAGAAACAGTGATTCTGCCACGATTATCTTTACGGCTCTCAATTCTTGATCGAGTCATTCGCTCGATTCCGTCCTGGGCAATAAGGGGCACCGGAAGGGAGTTCCCGTTTACGTCATTTACAAAAAACCCAACTTCTTCTTGTGCCATAGATTAGTATTATAGCATAGATTAAACGCAAATCATCTCCAATTTATTGGTACTCCTATTCCGGCTGTAGTAGCAAAGCTCGTCCAGCTCAAGGGCGTTCTTCACATCCTGGAAATCCTTGGTGGTGAGAGATGAGAGGGTATTCTCCACAATCTGTTTGTTTACATCCGGGGTCCTGATAGGTTTTGCGCAATTACAACTCTTTGTCGGTGTAGTACTAAGCTCGTAAGTGTGCATATCTCTAAATCTGGGAAGACTTTGAAGCTTTTCATTAGTTTTTACCAATGTAAGGATTTGATTTACACTAGTCAGAACAATACGCTTTTTTCCTGGGGTTGTCATATCTTAGTTATTTGTAGGTAGTAGCTGTACAGGTGAGCATAAATCAGTCTCGAGGAATGTCAACCCGACAAACACAGTATTCTCATTAACCCTAGGTATAGTTGGCTCTACCGTGGTGTCAGGAATATCTTCTGTTACTGTATTTCCGTCGAATATATAGATATTCTCTCCTGGAGTAAAATGGAATATTCCGTCGGTGTCGGGAGGAATACCATTAATATAAGAAACCAACTCATCGCAATCTTTATCTTGAGGACGTATAAATTCAGTAGAGCAGCTCATAGGTATACCGAAGCCAAAACCAGCCGCCAGATTGATTTTTCCGTTATTAAAGTTAATCTTATAGTTATATCCTTCAACAAGCTCAATATCTCCTGTCTGCTTGAGATCATCCTCATCAACCTCAAGAGGAAGAAGAGGTTCGGCTGTTCCTATGGATGAGAGATATCCACGGTAAGGAGCTATACTTTTAACACCTAGCCAAGCTCCTCCTAGGTGATAAACGGTAGCAGGCTCCACAGGAATAACTGTTTCGACGGTCTGTACCTGAGTATCCGCCGCCAATCTAACTGCCCCAGGCCCAATTACAGCAAGACTACCTAGTTCGTTTCTCCAATATTTTTTGGACTGGATCTGCGTTAAAGGTATTACAAAAGAATTACCTCCATTGAAGTTCAGTATTAGATTCTCGGCGTCCTTCTCCAACCCTATAAAAGCAGGAACATCCGAAGTGATGGTTTCATCAGTCATTACCAACTGCAGATCTAACAAAAAGTCATTACCGATAGGATCTGTAAGAGTACCATCCACAAAGGGATAACCTCTATATTCGTTCTCATTAAGCCATTCTAATACACTTTCCATGGTTTTAAGAAGCTAGCGTTGGGGCGATAGCGGCTCCGCTCGAGCTACCAACCAAATAGACTTGAAGATTTTGATTATTAATTGAGTTAAATTTAATGATGTCATTACTCTGAACGTAGAGATTATTATCAACCGGAGTGACTAGATTTATCTTTTTTAGCGGGCGAATATCGTTCTCTGGAATATGGTGGTTTCCTACGGCATTAAAGGTGAAGGTTTTTCTATTCTTGTTTATGTTATAGAACATAGTATTTCCACCAGCGCTAGTCTTATATACTATTCCCCCTATCTCCGTATAAGTGTCTTCAATATCTGAAAGAGCACCAAAAACAATATTACCGTACCTAGAATCCAGGGTATATACCGCATCTCCGCTAGGGATACTTCTAACGGTAGTAGCTATAAAAGGTATATCTCTTGAAAGTTGCTGCCCAATATACTCGGTTCTTAGCTGAGATACCCCTACTCCAATAGTGACGCAGCCCAGGTATCTACCGGCTCCCGTGTATCTTAAATAGCGCTCTCCAGAGTCGTATTGCTCAAAGGATAGGATTCCAGTAACTTCACCAGCATCAAACAATATAGTCAACTCTAGCGCTTCAGGAGTAACCAGCAGTCGGGTTAGCTTAGGGACAAAGTTGTCAAACTGAACAAATGAGGCGTCGACAATTAAGTCCTGTACATCAAAAGAAGATGCCAGGGGATAATTTGTTAACCCTGCCTCATTTTGCCAGCCTAGTATTCTATAGTCTCCCATAATTATCTGTAGAATAGCACAACTTGCAGTGACCCGCCAGAGCTTTGAACCGAATCAAAGTAGAGCGTAAAAATATCTCCAGCCTGGAAAGTTACAGAGCTGTCACCACTAACAACTATAGCTTGATCAGGCCCCAAACTCATTTCCTGGTAACCTGGGCAAGGTGTTCCATTCTTTCTCAGTGTTGCTTGGATTGTTGCTCCTCCTGAGTTTCTAAGGACTAGCCTTCGTATTGCTGTTCCTGTGGTGTTGGTAGGAACAGTTACAATTTGCGCTGTTGCTCCGGCAGTGGGAGAAACTACAATCTTTGTCCAGTTTGCAAAGAATTGCGGCCACGAAAGGAATTCGGGTTCACCTGTAGTAATAAAATTAACAGGAGTATAGTAAGATTTAGTATAATAATTTTCCTTACCTTTGAATGTCTTTGTGCTAGCTGTCTCATTAGGAAGGTTAGACAGATAGATTGGGTTGATTGGCGGAAGAACCGCATTTCTAGCTGTACAGAGGGTGTCTAAGGTAAGTGGATTACCGTCAAGCGCTACGGTCTGAAGAGCAAGGCTTCCTCCTCCTGTTCCGCCATAAAAAGCAATCGGGGCTACACCTACAAGAAACAGATTTCCTTGCAGGTCTGGGTAATTTCCAGAGGTGTCATAATACGGAACAGCCCCATTCACATATCTAATGACGGGAGTTTTACAGTTATTGAAGCATGAGCTCTGGTCGGCCAAGCTATTGATGTTTAGTGTTACGAGAGTACCTAGACGAATCGTGGAGCCTTCCGTTGTTTTCTGAACATTATTAAGTAGCCCGAACTCTACATGACCCCTAAGAGCATTTCCTTTGTTCCTCAAAGAGTGGACTGCTGGTGGGGTATAGTAAAAAACAGTGCTCTCCTCTAAAGCTGCCTGAGTAGAATCAAAGATGTAGGCTTTTCTACTACCTATCAGCTCCTTTGCGGAGCCTACAATCATTGTACCTGAAACGAATGGAACAAAGCTTTCCAGCACCAATACAGAGAAATTTTCAGAAACAGCTCCGTTGAACCTACCTAGACAGAGCTCAGCTCCGTCTACAAATGAAGAAACGGCTACAGTTATGCTTCCGTCCCCTGTAATTACCTGTGAAACATAGAGTCCGGTACGCTCACTAGTTGTGGAAAGCGACATCCCCACAATCAGCTCATTACTAAGTTGATCTCCATCCAAAGATACGAGCGAAGTTTCCGCCTTAAATGGATAGCGCCTAAACTGGTTTTTATTTAGAAACTCTAAGGTCGTGATTGCCATACCCTAATTATTGCATAAATAGCTCAGCTGAAAAGAACTATTGCACCTATTTATTATGTGAATGAGAAGGTTGTAGTGACTTCGGTGGCTGCGTTGTAATTGCTGTCACCTGCCTGATTTCCCTTGAGGGTTACAAGACCTTTCCCGGTAGCTGTGATAACCAGATTTTGTGTTACGGTTGCGGGGCCTGTAACTGTCAGCGTAACGGGAAGCCCTGAAGAAGCAGTCGCTAGGTAGACAAAGGAAGCATTCACAGAGCCGGAGGCTGCAGGTCGGTTGGCTATTTCAGGCATAGTAATCGATTGCGATGCCTTTGTTATCGAAATTGACCTAATAAGTTGTGCGGTGTTTACATTAAACTGATCTTCCGGAGTAAATACAGCAGTAAGTTGGGTTGTTCCTGCTCCGGGAACTGTTCCTGCGGGCGGAAAATAGTTAATAACTCCGGGAATATCTTGACTGTTTAGCTTTTCTACCACCGCATTCAATTGGGTAGAGCTGAGTGCGGTTCCGTAAGTTATTGAGCTGGGAGCTGTCCAGGTTAGTGTAGGTGTAAACTTATCTACTCGAATATAGACCGTAGAGGTCATTACAGCATAGTCGACGGAGTCTACTGGTGTGAATGTGGCTGTGAGTGCCTGACTTCCAGCCACCAACACAGTATTAGCTGGAGGGTTGTAAGTGAATGTTCCTTGACGATTAGCTGTGGCATTTAATTGAGTACTTCCTATCTTAGTTCCATAAACAATAGCTTCTGGGGTCGGCCACGTAATCGTGGAAGTAATTTTTGAGAGATCGAGAGTAATCTTCCTAGCTACAGAGGTTCCTCCCGCATTTGTGGCTGTTATTGTGACCTCGTATATACTGGCGGACGTAGCTGGATTTATACTTCCAACTATATTTCCTAAAGAGGTGATATTAAGTCCATCAGGTAAGCCGATAGCTGAATAGCTCGTTGGGCTGTTTGTCGCTGGGACAGTTAGTAGAGGTGAGCTATTTGTGTATGTTACTCCCGTATACTGGCTAGGACGGAAAATGAATGTACTTCCCGATAATGTGATTACAGGCTTAACTTGATTATTCAATATCAGCCTGTTGGTAGAAGATCCTCCGGGATAAATGCTAGTGATATCAACCGTGTACAGTCCAGGTGTACTGGTTGCGGTAGGCGAACCGGATAGGTTGCAGGTAGCTGTTATAGCTCCGTTAAATTGGACACCTGTAGGTAGCGTTCCTGTGCGGGTATAGCTTGTGGCTCCGTCTTTAGTTGTAAATTTTTCACAAACAAGAACACCATCGGTGATATTTATAGTCCTGGTTGTGCTGCGCAGAGTTATATAGAAAAGAGCATCACTAGTTATTCCTGCCATGTTGGCTGCCCTCACACGCACCGTGTATGTACCAGCGGCTGCATTTGTAGATCCTACCACCTGACCGGCATTATTTATTGTTAATCCTTGGGGAAGTCCGATAGCTACGAAGCTGGTTGGAGAATTTGTCCCTCTAACGGTCAGGAGTGGGGATGCTGTTGTGTAGGTGCGGCTGTGGTAATCGGGTGGAGCAATTACAAACTCATTCCGCAAAGTATCATCACTTCCTGGGTATGGGTAAGTTATTGTTGGAGGAGCAAAAAAGGTCAGGTTTATAGCTTCCCTAATTCTTCCGGTGGTTGGATAGAATCTCGAAAGAACAGACGTATACTCGAGAGTAGCTGAAACGTCTGTTAAGCTGTTTTTTGATCCGCTAATATTACACTCTCCGTCGCCAGTATAGGTGAGCCAGTTTGGGAGATTAGCTATTGATGATGAGGTATAGCCGTCGCGTTTGTCTATTGTGAAGCATACAGCACCACTGTCTGAACTTATTGATCCCGCTGGGGATGTCAGAGTTCTTCCATTTCCGGTACTGTCTGCAAGAGATAAATTATTAGACTGATCATTATTCAACCTCCAGTAAGCCATTACCCCTACCGGGAAATTTGATGAGTTGTATGCTAAAGGAACCCCGCTGTTAAACAGATTAGAGATTTGTGCTTGAGATAGGGCTACTGCCCACACACCAGTTTCTTTAATATAGCCGTCAAGCGCTCCAACGGATCCAATCAACTCAGCAGTAGCTGGATAAGAACCCAAGACGAATCTATCGACATCAGCTGGAAGAATAACTCCATCAAAAGATGAAGAACCTACCAGATTACCGTTCACATAAAGTTGGGCTGTATTGCTGCTGTTAATGTTTCCAGTGAAGGTTGTTACAAAATGATACCAGCGGCCAGCCTCAGGAACAATATTTGTAGATATAATGTTAGTCCACCAATCTTGTCCTCCATAAACCGTACCGGCGTTGAAACTGCAGGTCACCGTACCGTTATATTCAATAAAGAGGGGGTTGACTGATTGATAATCGAACGTTCCTCCCTGCATGAAGACAAACTGACATCCTGTGGGTGTATTATTAAATTTTACCCAGACTGAGTAGCTACGAGCGGCCTGTATAGTATCGTTTTCATAATCTACCTGGTGAGGATTTAAACCTCCAGGTGTAGCGAGATATGCGCCAGAACTGTTGAAAGAGGCCCCTGTTTCTGTTCGAGCGTTGGCTGAATAGGCTGTGGCGGTTGCCTTGAATTGGAAATTAACGGTGACACTATCTGAAACCCCAGCAGCGTTGGTTGCTGTAATGGTTACCTGGAACGATGACGTTGGTGTTGTTCCGGTAACGCCAATAATATTGCCTGAAGAGTCTATTCTGAAGGTGTTAGCTGGAAACCCTGTAGCTGTAAAGCTTGTTGGTTCGTTGGTGGCCTGTACACGGAATAGCGGTGCAACCGCTGTAAAGATAGTAGAGTTAAAATCCGGAGGACCAACAACGAAGGTGGTATCTGGAGCCGGGAAAGTTATCCTAGGTCGAGCAATATAGCGTAATCGGTATGGCTGTGTACGTGTTGCCCCACTAACCGCGTCAGTAGCTTGAAGTGTAATACTGTAGTCTTGGCTTGTCTCATCTGAGTACGTCCCGGAAATATTACAACTTGACTGACTCCCACTGTTGAAGATCAGCCAGTCTGGGAGAGTACCTTCATACGAGTATCCACCCGACGAAACGTTACCAAAGCCGGAGATTTTATAGCAGTAGGCCTTTCCCTCATATGCGTAATCAATAGGAGCTTGGTAAGTAAGTCTTATAACTATAGAGGTAGTGGTGGTTCCTGCTTGGTTAGTAGCAGTGAAAGTCACATTGTAACTCCCCTCCTCAGCAGTAATGGCTCCGATAACGGATGTACCGGACAAGGATAGCCCAGATGGAAGTCCGTCCTGCGTAATTTGAGTAGGACTGTTGGTTACCGCTAACCTTAGTAATGGATCAGTCAGGCTATATTCAATAGCTTCATAAGAAGGGTCGATTACCTTAATTACTTCTCCTGAGACTGGATACGATAGTCTAGGTTTGGCGACATAGTCGAGTACAGTATGGACTCTGCGTGTTCCTCCAAACTCATTAATAGCCAAGGTAACTGCATAGCTTGTGGATATGGCACCGCTTGGGTTAGAGCTAGATAGATGACAGTTTGAGTTAACATTACGATCTGTCTGGAGCCAGGTCGGATAAGTTCCTTCGTAGCTCAGCTGCATACCTGCGCGAAGGTTAGGAATCTTGTAGCAAAGTGGACGACCTTCCAGTGCGGTTGTGTGAGCTACGGAATCTTCGAGTATTAGTGTTATCTGGATAGGCTCACTATTTCCCGCTGCGTTCGTGGCTACAATTGTTCCGGTATAGCTTCCCGCCGCTGCAGAATTTGATATCTGTCCGATAACCTTTCCTCCGGTAGTTATGGATAAGCCCAGATTTTCTAGGTCTGTTCCTAAGCTATAGCTTGTGGGTGCGTTTGTTGCAGTGCATGTCAGAAGTGGGCTTACTTGACTGAATGTGGTAGAGCTTCCGTAAGCGTTCTTATAATCAGGAGAGTAAAGCGTTATTGCTTTGCTTCCTGGGCTAGTTATGCTTGGTTTAGCTATGAATGGAATTAGTACAGTTATAAGAGAATAACCTCCTGAGAGAAGATTCTGTCTTACAATAATCCTAAGTGTGGTGGCTACCGAAGAAATAGTGGTTCCTGAGAAAACTCCATTTGAATAAATTAGCCAGCCTGATGCTGGAAGTCCTGAAGTAACCAACGAAGATACTACGTTAGGATTACTGGGCAAGCTCCAAGAGTAAGCTTGCCCAGAGATTGCTGGGTCAGCATTCAATACCTCATCAATAAGGCGAACAGTCACTGTTGTGGCCTCAACTACATTCCCCGAGGCATTACTTGCGCGTATAGTGACGTTATAGTCTCTTGGAAGCGTTAATCCGGTTAAATTTAGCTTTCCTAGGAGCCCGTTGGTACCTGGGCTTAGGCCTGGAGGATACCCTGAATACTCGTATGAGGTTGGTTTGTTGGTGGCAGTAACTTCGAGAAGCGGAGCTCCTTGGCTGAAAGTTCTGCTGTTGAGGTCAGGTGGGCGAATCTCGACAATGTCACCATTTGAGGGTGAGGTGATCCTGGGGTGTGCAATATAGTCCAGGACAAGGCTTCTTATAGTGCTTCCCCCGGTTGCAGCGGTTACTACAGAAATCGTGTAGCTTTGATTTTCTGTTCCTGATGGTGTTCCGTAAAGATTTCCTGTCTCTGCTCCTGGTTGAGAGCTTACATTGAGCCAGCTAGGAAGGTCTCCTGTTACACTGTAGCTAATAGCATTAGGTATATTGAAAGAATAGCTGTAGGCTGTTCCCTCGTAAGCTGTGGAATAAATTATACCTGCGGAGGTTGTAACGCAATCTGCACTTCTCGCACTGATATGCTTTGGAGAATTTTGCAGCTCTGCTTGAGTAGTTGCATTCTTTACACCAAGAGTAACCGTTCCGATATTGGGAGAAGTGTCGTCACCCGTACAGGTAACGAAGAAAATTACTTCGAAAGTTGCGTAGTCTTTACAACCCACAGTACCTGACGTATTTCCGTAGTTAATTGTTCCATTGCTATTTTTTACTTTTACTGAGCTAGCTACGAGAGTTGCTTTACTATTTGTATTCCAGTAAGTCTCGAAACTAAGCGGCGTAATTGAAGGATTATAGACAACGGCTACCGCAGTTATGAACGTTCCATACTGCTTATCTGAGTTGTAGGCTTCGACCGTACTGTAAGTAAACTCAACATACGGTACGTTTTGTGTGGCTGCTCCGGCGTTATGCTTATTAATTTCGAAGTCTAGTCGGTTCTTGAGTCCAAAATCCATTACCTTGAATGGGACATCTTGGTAATTTTGTGTAGGCGCAGTTGCTAACCGCACAGTGTTTCTATCTACTACCTCGGCGATAGCGTATGTTTGTGTTGTTACATTATCCAGAGCTATTCTGATATCTCTACCTTCATGGAAATATTTAATAAAACTGCCGTCATAAAGCGCAGTTTCCAAATAATGCACAGAACCAAGGGAATAAGGATTCGATATATTTATACTGGTCCAATTAAGGCCATCCGTAGAGTAAGCTGCGCCTTCTCCAACAGCTACAAACTTACCATTTCCATAAGTTAATCCTGAGCAGATATTAAGCGGCCCAACTGCAGCCACCCAATTAACACCATCAACAGAATAGATCGCCGGTGAGCCTTCGGAACCTGAAGCTATGAACTTATCGTCTCCGTAGGCTACGGAGAGGCACAAAGAGCCTCCAGGTAAACTCGATGTATACCAGGTTATGCCGTCGGAGGAATAGATGCCTGTTGTGGGGGTATCATACGAGACCGCTACAAATTTACCGGCACCATACGCTATTCCCTGGTAACCTCCAAGGGTAATGGGTAAAGTTGCCGCGCTCCAAGAGATCCCATCTGTGGAGTATAGTACAGAATTTCCACCAAGAGCGACAAATGTACCGTTTCCGTAAGCTACCAAGCTATAAAATTTGTTTGTAGTAGGTATACTTACAGGTGTCCAATTAAATCCATCCGTAGAGTAAGCTGCGCCTTCTCCAACAGCTACAAACTTACCATTTCCATAAGTTATTGCACCTAGGTTTGCACCGCTTGGCAATGTACCGATAAACCAATTAACACTATCGCGAGAATAAATTAAACTATTTCCTCCAATCCCAATCGCTACTTCCCCATTAGAAGCAAAAGCCTTAACAGATATGGGTAAAGTTAAAGCACTCCAATTAACCCCATCTACAGAATATGCCTGGTTATCGGGAGCAAGATAAAAACCAGAAGAGCCTATCACTGTTCCTTTACCGCAGTTTCCCTCTATCCATCCTGCCGGTAAGTTATCACAAAAACCAGAAGCGGTGAGTAAGTCTCCGTTAATTGAGCCTCTACCGCAAGTATCCTCAGGATTATGGATAATCTTATAGAGTTCGGCAGCCCCATCCTTAACACGATTCAAGTATTCCGCAAAGGCATTCAGGTTCTCTGTCGGGCATTTTGGCTTGCAGTGATTCTCCAGAACCAGTCCATGCTCACCTTGACCCTCTTGAAGGGTATCAAAAGACTCCACCCCGTTACCTGTAAATACTTCGAATTCAGTATAACCTGGCTGAGTTAATCGATAGTATGTGAGCTCATCTGCGGTTAAAAGTTTGGTCGAATAGCAGTCTGCAGGCTTTATGAATAAGCTACCGGAGCTGTCGGGGCTTGCGTTATTCAGCTTTAGAACATTTGTGATATCGGAAGCCCCGCAAGGATCATAGAGTCCTGTTCCTTTCCCGCGACCGATATCAAGCAAAAGTGTTTCCGGCTTACCGAAACCAAAATCTATGTTTGAACCATACTGTATGGCTGCTTCCTCACCCGAGCTATATTCTTTGGCTAGCTGATCTGCTGTATAGAAGCCTAGTGTTTTTACTGTTGGGATAGTATAACCTATAACCGAGGGGGATAGCTCGGTTTCATCCTGAGAGTAAAAAACGTTTTCTGGAAGGCTTGGAACATTAGCTATACCGGGACCGAAGACCAATTTCAGAGCAATTTGATCGTTGTCCGCGGAGTAAAAAGCTTGTTCCGTGTTCAGATAATGGCTAACTCGCTCACCAGCAGGAACTGTGAAAGATATTAAGAGGTCTCCTTGGTCAGAAAAGAAGCTAAGCGTCAGACCTTCCTCACCGACGGATGTGGATCCCAAATAAACACCCTTAATCGCGGTATTTTTGAGAAAGCAGGAGATATCCAGAAAGGCATCATCCGGAATCATACGGTCAGCAACAACTACTCGACCATCCTTAAAAGGATAGGCGGTTAGCAAATTTACTGATAGATACTCTATGGATGACATGCCGATGAACTAATTATGGGCAAGCGCAGCTGGAGTTCACCGTGGATAGATAATTTACCAACTGACCATTGATCATGGTATAGTAGCCCTTCAATTCAATAAACTTATTCTCGAGGCTGGTTAGCCTAGTTGTCAACTCCGAAAGGTCTGAGCAGCCAGAGCAGGGTGTACAGCAGCTATCTTGCAATTCCAGCGTATAAGCTGCTGAGCTACTCAATTTCAAGCAGTCTAAACCTAGCAGTGTAAGATTTCCTGTAACCGGGTCAGGAGTAACTCCGTTAATCTTCTTAATACAGTTTCCGGTATCGCAAAGCTTGTTAAGACCTAGGTTATCTCCAACATCCATTGTAACTTTCTGCACACCTTCAGCAAAAGAAAAACGTGTGTTGCTTCTTGCGTTTACCTGCACATCTCCGGAGAGTGTTCGTGAGTTTCCCTCACTATCAATAAAACTAATCCTGGTTACGCCGGAAACACCAGGAACAATAGTTCTTGGCTCAAACTCCGTACTACTGGAGGCAAAAGTAAAATTGCCTACGGGTTGGCGCTTGAAAGCCTCCAGACTCCCGATTGTGATTCGACCGGCTGCTCCGGTATAGGTACCGACACCAGAGAGATAATAAGTATCATTCAGGTTATGTGTCTGAAAATTGATATCGAACACGCCGACCACAACTCCGGAAAAATCTGAGATTTCGAGAACAGCAGAACTTCCCTTATTAAAAATTTTAGATATGAAGAATCGTCTGGTAATGTCATTCGAGGCCGAAAGTGTGAATTCTACTACAAAGGTATCAGGAAGCTCAAAAAGACTATCCTCACTCGTAACCGTACTTCCTTCTCGGATCGGGTAGCGGCGGAGTGAGTTTAAGTTAAGATAGTCTAGGGAGTCGAGCCAGGCCATTACTGTGCGTTATTTATTCCCCAGTATATACCCAAAATCCCAATACTACCAGCATAGTTATTTGTCTGCCCAGCTCCTCGAATTAGCTTGAAATTAATCACTGTATCTTCAGCAACACGCCCTGCAGGGATGACCAAATCACCAGTTACATTTACGGGTGTGTAGGCAGTATAACCGTTTCCTGAAGCTGTTAGACTAAGGTCAACTGTTCCAGCATTAACACCAGAAGCTCCGACAACGTTATTTGCCTCCTTGGTAGCTGCGTCGGCTGAGCTGTTCTGGGCGGTTGTGGCGGAGTACTCGAATGAGAGTGAAATCTGCCTGTCGCTTGAAGTATCCTCATAAGCCTGGTCTCCAAATACCTGAAGCGTGAGCTGAAGTGGAACATTAGTTATAGTCCCCTTCGTAAGAATAATTTTTCCAATCAAGCCATACTGGACTGTAACAGGATTTGCATACGGTAGTTTGATGTATGAGTTCAGCCCTCGGAATTCCAGACGGGAATTTATAGGCTCTATAGAGTCTACTGAGCCGTAGATTCCGTTCGTAAGGTAAGATACCGCATAACGCCCGGTGCCTTCCTCAATTTCGGTCACATTAATCCCACCCAACCCTACCAGCTCAGACACAACTGGAGTGATCACCTTGTGGAACTTACCGACAACGGGGTTATAGCTTAGGTCGGCTACGGCTTTACCGGAACGATATGTTTGGTCCTGGTTGGTTGGAAGCTCTGTGTTTCCTGCCTGCGTAGCACCTAGTGTCAAGAATTGTGGTGTAACTCTAACATAGAGATCACCGGTAGGGCTCTGCTCTGTAAGATTTTTTCCTGTGAAGAACTGTATAAAGGGTTCACTATTGTTTTTATCTTCATCAGGAATCAATGAATCGCTCAGATTATTGTACGGGCGAAGTGAGCTTACTAACTGTGTTCTGACGGCAGGATTGAACTTAGCAAAAGAAATAAAGAGTCTTGGGCGCAGGTTGTCGCTTCCTTTGCTAGTCGGCCAGTCGTCAGGAGTCCATTCTTGCTCGGTGAGATCGTTTGACCAGGGTTGAAGACCGACAGCGTCCTCAAACCACCAAAGACCATAATCGTCGATTTTGTAAATTCCTGTAGTGCTATAACCATCAATAAAGCCTTGCGATACTCCATTTACTGTAAGCTCAACAAAGTTTGAAGGGATAGGAGGAAGAAGGCTTCTTAGTTCGTTAGCTTCAACCTTCTCGTTGTAACTCAACGCGTCTGTTTCGGTTGAGTTTTGATCTAGGAGGTTAGTGGGAATATAGTAGAAGAATTTAGCTCTGCGTCCTGTGGCTGGGTCTTCTGCAATAGTATAACCAGGAAGAAGTTCTTCCTTAGCCTCAATCCAGCCTAACCTGTTTGGATTTCCATCCGGTGTAGGGATAGTCCAATAGCCGTCCACAAGTACTGGAGCAGCTACAGGGCGATCTAGTACGTTATAACGATAATTTATGAAGAACTGTGAAAATTCTTCAACAGCAGGCTGAAGAAGAAATCTACGCTTCGAGAGAGCATAACCTACATAGATAGGGATGCCTGCCGGATTCTTGGTAATTTTTCCTGGATACTTTCTGGAAAGGTAGTATGGACCTACCTCGAATTCTTCAGAAATCCTAACTCCCCCCTGACCAAGCTCACTCTCAATAAGTCCGTTTGTAGGATCGTCCAGGTCTACAGGAAGCTCACAAAGACCTTCGATATAGAGGTCAGCCTTTCCGCCGGATGAAACGCTCTTAACAATACCGAAAGTATAATTAGACTTATTGGGAACATACATTCCCTTGGTGCTGGATGAGGCAAACCCGGTTTTTCCTTTGGCTATTCCGGAGCCGTTTTCATCACTTCTAAAGTAGACTACATCCAGTTTACCGTTTTGTAGAGGAGAGTCGCCTACAAGCTCACCAGGATAAATAGGCTGATCTATTGCCAAGAGAACTGATTTACCTGCCAGTTCATCAAACTTCTCATAGAGGTGCTGTTCTCGCTGAATCATTTGATCAAGCGGAACATTTACAGTTGCCTGATCTACAGGCTCACCATCTTTAATTGTTCGTACCGTAGGTACCCAAGGCGTTACTGGCATAAAATTATTAGTCTACAAGGAACTTAATTCCCCAGGTGATTGTGAAGTTGAAATTACTGTCGTAACGGACCTGATTAAAACCCGTACGAGAGAATACTATATCGCGAGTGCTGTTAGATAGATCAGGAGCGCAAACAAGCCCTACTTCATAAATGTTACTTGTTCCGGAAATGAACTCTGCTCCTCCAGCTGCAGTGGCTGAGGAGATCATCACACTAAACAGTGCGGTGTTATCCTCATAAGATAGGTCTGAAAGGTAGGTAGCCGGGAAAGTTAAAGGTTCTCTGAGATACCCGAAGCCATCCTCAGAGCTGAGTGCATTGAATGGCTGGGAGTAATCAACATCAATCACGGGGCGAGTAAAGTTGGCATTGTTATTATAACCAATATACATTCCCCAAATCTTATAGTTTGGGTCTCCTCCGAGAGCATGAGCCATAATACCCGCCCCACCGTAAAGAATAAGATTTGGCTGATCTACAATAAGCTCACTCTCTCCCGTATCAGGAGAGCTCTTCCAGACCTTTACGAAGCCTGAAATAGACTTATTCAAATTATTTTTTTCTAATTTACCCATAGTTTCTATAATTATACGTCAGTATTAGGAAAAGTCGATTATTAACACAGTTGGAATGTGACGGCTAGTGACCACCTGATTTGTTGGAATATGGGTGAAAACCTTGCCATCTATTACTCTAGGCTGTCCTGGGGTAGGAGTACCAGAAGAAAATAACGTTACTTGATCTAAATTACTCTCATGAAATAGAGTTTCGTCGTTTTCAGCTTTAGGGCTTACACTAATGCAAAAAAGTCTCTCCAGGTAGTTTTTGTAGTACTCAGGATCATTTTCACCCAACCTAGGGCGTTGGCCGTTAGGAAGAGAGCCGTCCTGGCTCAACGGAACATTTCCAAATGTTGGTAGAGTATAGCGACTATTCATGGAGCCGTACACCTCTGAGGGGAGGTTTAGGTTGATATAGAATAGGAGGTATACATGAGGAGGAAGATATTCTCTAATGACTGGGAGATAGCTGAAAAATCTGCTCAACTCCTCCGGTGAGCTAAAATTGAACTTAATAAGGCCTGTGTTGTTCTTTAAGAAGTTCTGGAACACAAAGTTAAGTGGGTTAACCACCGCCACATTCCCTGGATTAATTAGCCCCAGAGCGAGCTTAACACCGGATATGTTGTCTGGGTGATTTAAATAATTATGGAACTCCTTTACATCCGCATCACTACCTTCCACAGGAAATACAATCTTTCCCTCAGCGTTTAGGGTGGCAAGGCTTGTATTGTTAGCGAAGAAGAGCTGGTGTTTATAGCTGCCTACAAATATGTGAGAAGAGAGGGCTATCCTTTTTGCCTCAAGTTCCTTAGTCCACCAGCTCGGCGAGAGTACGGTGTCGTAGTATTGAACAAGATCGACCAGAATATCACCACCATAAACCTTAGAGCCACCCCGGATATCGCTGAGAAGACTCTGAGTTATTTCGAAACGATATACTTCTTTATCAGTGACCACATAACGGTAGAGCCCGTCAGAATAAACATCTTCAACAATCTCTACGGGATGGACCACTGTGGATACTCCACAAAAGGCAGCCAGTATGTTTTTCAGGCTGTTTACAGTTGCCCCCGAGACAAACAAATCGATAATTCCTCGAAGCATCGCCTTATAGCCTTCACTGGAGGAGAGCTCAAAACCGATAATCTTTCCGAAGTTGTCTGCTAGTAGCTTCTCATCACTTTCAGCATGGTATAACCATAGAATAACCATCTCATCCTCTACAAGATTTCCGCTAGTGTCTCGATACTGCGCAGGGGCTCCATCTTCCCCAACCACAAAAGCTTTCGGAATATTCTCGTTTTCGAAGATATTTTGGTTGAAATAAAGAACCCCAGAAGCGTCTACAATTACGTCCACACCATTCATTGCGATTACGGTAGGTCCGATAATCCTGTCAGCTATCAATGAAAACTTACGGAGCTCAAAATCTGGCTTGAAGCTAAAAACGTTGTTATTGGAAGACTTGGAAAAGCCAAATCGAAAGCTCTTACCGGCATAGAATCTATCACTCTCAGGCTGAAGACCAAATGTAGCTCCCCCAGGCTCGAACTTGAATGGAACATTATTATAGCTAGAGCGCTTGATAACAAGCGGCTGCCAGCGCTTAAGAGAAAGGACAGGTATGTCTTTTACCGAATAAGTATTAAGTGTCTTTACGAGGTCGTAGTAGGACTGGATTAACTCCTCGGCCATTCCGAGGGTATATCCTCTTAAGGTTTCTTGCTCCTGAAAGACTTGTGTCCAGAAAGAACCTAACGAACGATAAAGTCTATCGCCGTCTGCGAAGTCGCCACTAGGAAACTTTTTAGATATATATTCAAAGTCCATTAAATTAGTCGGAGTCCGATACTATCCACCACATTTGTGGTTCCGTCAACCTGACGATAGTAATCAATAAAGTACTGGGTAGTTTTCTTTGATATTCCCTTTGAAATATTTGTCGGAATCGCCAAATAGTCGCTATCGCTGATGGTTAGTACAGTTCCGTCATTACAGAGAATATTTCCAGTCAGTTGTATAGGAAGGTCTACTCTCGAGATATCGTAGTTATGGCAAATGTCTACAAGCTTAGAGGCATAAAGATCTTCTCCGAATGGGATAGTGTTGATGTAATTAAATATGTCCTGCTTGAGATTATTTAAGCCTAAGGAATCATAGGTGTCGTTAACACTTTTTCGAACCAGTCCGATATCTAACTGAACAAAACACGGAAGAGCTGCCTTAACCAAATAATCCGAAGTAACAAGGCGCTCGTCGCTGGAAATCAGTAGATCTTGAATTTCTGCAATGTGAGGCTGATAGCTTACAGCTACTACAAAGTTACCTGTCTCTCCTGGAGAAACTAACGGATTTTCAGTGTAGTTGAATCGTATTGTAGCCTTCTGGTATCTTGAAAACCTGGCGTCGATCGTTTGGGTAAACTCGTTGTTTCTTCCAGGGGTAAGCTCATATCCGTAAGTTGTTTGAGTTACCAGAAGAGTTCCACTCAAGCTGATGTTATCTACATCAGGTAAAATACTGATTACTCGGTAAAAACCCGGACAGAAATTACTATCCAGGTTAATCTCCCAAACACCAGAAGATATTTTTGTTCCCTCTACGGTGGCTGTAAAAATCTCAGAACCTACCGAGGTTCTTACATAGATATCTGCCTTCCCGAAGGTTGAAATACCGAAAACGTTCTGTTTTGAGCGGAGCATTTCCGCATCGTTAGCTCCGCAAGCTGAAAGAGACTGAAAGGTTGGATATAGCTCTCTTAGTCTATTTGCGATTCCTGCAGAAGAATCCAGGCGGCGGCTTCCTAGGTTGCTTTTCAGCTTAGCTATAAGCTTTTTATCGGTATCGACCGGTAAGCCTGTGGTGAAGTTTCCATAAGCCTCGGCACGAATGAAGTTGTTAATTGTGAATGGAGCCACCAAAGAAAAGGTTGTTCCCGAGGAAACCTGGTAATTAGCTCCTACCTCTTCGGCAACCACCGGGAGAATAAAGTAGTATTCTCCGCCGCGATTATAGAGCTTAAGTTCTTGAAGAGCTGGGTCAGGGTTAGGAGATACCCTGTACGTTGCGTCTGCGGTATACTTCAACCCCAAGGCAGGCTGTATGAAGGTTATTCCTTGAGGCAGGGTATAACTGTTTAGCCCTGCCACAACAATCTTTAGCTTTCCGGTAGATCGCTTACCTTGACTTCTCTCTGTATTATAGTTCGAAGCCACCAGATCCATGATTGGTGAGTAGGTATCGATAGAGCTACCGAGAACCTGAGAAATGGCTAGGCCCTGCGAAAGGGTGTTTATAGTGTTATATTGCTCGTTCTGAACAGCCGCAGCTAGCTTAACAACAAGCTCATTGATTACTGAGCCTGGCGAAACATCTGCGTCTCCATAGGTTTCCTCTATGAAGGTGACGATCCTGTCGGCTGTTTCTTGAATAGATTCACTCATAATTACTTAGGTAAGGGTACCAGAAAGTCTACCACGGATCCAGCCAATGTTGTTAGTTTAACGTCAAAAGAAACATAGCCACCAGAAATACTGATTCCTGTGAGTTCGGCTCGTTCTAGCTGCTCATCCAGCGGAAGATCAGGATTCTCAGTTTGATAATTTTTAATGGTTACAACCGTCTGATAATTGGCTGTAGTGAAGATTTGAGTAGCTGTGATATTATCCACAGGGGAAATTCCTTCTTGCAGGGTCCAAAGAAAGTCTACCCCTGCAGCAGGATAAAACTCCTGCGATCTGAGATTGGTCATGAGTAGAATAGTGTACCGTTGAATAAGCTTCTGAGGACCTGCGCAAAATCTTGAAGGTTTTCCAAAGCGTGGAAACACTTCCTGCGCGTTCACAGAAGAACTATCAGGATACTGGAGAATACTCACATCTCGCTTACGTCCCGAGTAATCGGTTGCTTGGGTATTGATTGCCATTAGGAGTCGAGGGTTTGTTTAAACTCTTTGAAAACCGCATAAGATTGCCAAAGATTATACATGTTACGTGCTCCCTTCTGGGAGAGGTCGTCACGATAATATTGTAATCTGGTTTTATGTCTCTGGACTAGTGATTTATTGAAAGAGTAGAGTTGCCCTACCTCGATCTTTAGGGCAGAGATTCCTTTCTTAGCCTGTGGATTGTCTTCCTTGTATCTTTCCTTAAACTGCTGGTTTAATTGTTGTCTGTCTGTAGCCTTTCTAAGACTTTTTAATGTAAGATCTTCGTTCCAATCAATAGCCTTCAGAAACCATTTTCGCCCTTGCTGGTCAAGCCGAAGCCTGGCTTGAGGGATATCTTCCTCGAACCAGGTCTTAACCTTATTAAAAAGCTCTTCTAGTGTTTTAAATTGCATAATTATTTCCAGCCTCTGTTAATCATGTCGCTGATAACATTTATCCTGCTGGTAAGCTGAGCCGGCGTTATGTTGAGCTTTTTACAGATTTCCTCATTACTAATGGCTTTTTTCCCACCAAAACCAGTCTTATGCTCCATTATCAGTTTATCTTTTGGAGAAAGATCGTGATAAACAAAGCGTAGCCACTCATCGTTAGCACTATTAACAAAAGTAGGGGTATTTAACATATTTGTAAAAGATACCGTTGATTTTCGGTTCCTGAGTAGGTTATTAACCATCTTTATATTAAATCCTGTATGATCGGAGAGTTCTGAGACGGTTGGAGGTCTTCCAAACTGACTTTCTAGACTTTTTTCGGTCTGATTCAACCGATTGATTCCAAACTGGGTGTGTTCGGGCAATCTTACCGTACTTCCATACTGAGTACTGAGCCTAGACAGCTTTTTTAGGCTATTGACTAGGTGGGTGCTGAACTTTCCTGTAGCTGGAGTATATGTCTCAGCAGCTTTCCTGGCAAGTTTATGCGCCTCGATCTGAACCATCACAAGTGGAACATTTATAGCGTAGCGCTTTGCCTCAGCCTCTATTAAGTTCTTATGCTCTTTTAGTAGTGTTTCTACGTTTGTATTCATAGGTTCTAGCTTGCTCCAATATCTCCGATAAAACTGCTCACAAATCCTTTCTCCTTACCATTATCGTAACCTAAAAACTTATCACTATCTACTCCAATCGGGGACGTTCCCATTCGTCCGCAGCAAAAATTAACCACAGTGACTGCACTCCCGCCCGCAGGGGGAGTCATATCAACACGATGTGTCACACTCTCTACATAGAAGTCTATATAAAAGCTGGTCTCACGAACAAAAAGAGTTCCACTAGCTCCAGGAACCCATTTGGGGTTGAAGTCTAGCGTTATGCTCCCTCTGCGATCCCCATAACGAGCCTGGTAAAATTTAGTCTCTGCATAGTTATTAGCTGCATCTTTTAAGATTTCAGAATACTGCTGCTTTTTCTCTTGGTCTCGCTGAGTCTGTTTTTCTTCTGTTTCCTTTTGCTGGTATTTTTGTTTCTGCTTATACAGACTTGTCCCTTCAGTGTCCGCCTGCTGCTTCATCTTATGCGCATCTTTATAGTTCGCCTCTGTTCCGGCAAAATACATACTGAATGGGTGGTCGCGCAAAACCAATATACCAGAAGCCTGCGTTAGCTCTTTTTCATCTTTATAGTAACCCGCCAAACCAAGTTCGAAAGGAACAGAATTTAAGGTCTGTCCACCTACAGGCATAGGATTACTCAAAACCACAGCCATGACGTCCTTATAACCTGCATCGCTATAAACATAGCCGTTATAGTCAGCAGGGTTAGCGGTATTTGGGGAATTTGAGCTTGCTCCTTTTCCTGCACTACTGTGCTGCTGTCTAATAAAAGATTTATCCGGAACTATGAAAGCTTTGTCTTTTCCGAATATCATGGTGCAGCCCATGAAGCTCAGGAAGTTCATTAAGTTTTCAAGAATAGAAGTAGGTCCTCCGAAGAAAATTTCTCTGATTTTGCTTGAAGCTGAGGGATAGCTCGTCTTTAACTGTGTAATTGTTCCTCCTGTAACCGGGGACAAATCAACCTGCTCCAGAATAGCTAATCCTTTTTGCAGAGCCTGCTTATAACGCGATTCTTCAAAAATTTTCTCCACGACCTTAGTAGAATCGGCCGTGGTTTCGTTCCCCATAAGTGTTTTATAATTCGAATCCTGTGTCCTGAGAAGATGCTTCATCAACTCAACATAAAATTCAAGCGGGTTCCTATTAAGGTCTAACCCCTGACTGAATACCACCGAACTCCAAGCAGACTCAGAAGCTTGGTCATTTGAGGAGGAGCTACCTATGATCGAGAAAAAGGGATTTTTGTAAATATTGACTGATGTTGGGGTTAGCCCTGGGGTTACTGTGGTTAACTCTAGAAGTGTCTGAGCTTTTCCCTTCAATATCGCCTGGTAAGTATTAGCTCCTACAGTGTTTCCGATACTCAAACCGTCAAACAAACCAGCCCAGTTTAAATTCCTTGTAGTAGTTCCACCTTTTCCATCGTGGCTTTTTACGGAAACTCTAACATTTACTTCCTGCCTGCGTTTATAACTATCAGGAGCAGCAAGTATTCCCTGAGCCCCTCCAGAAATCTTTTTTACTCCGGGCGGTGCGGGAGCAAGGTCTACAGTACAGACAGGAATGGCCCCTGCGGTAAAGTTTATGCTTACACCTACCGGAGTTACACCTGGAAGATCTACTGAGAGATTTATGTCACTTTTGCCTGCCATAGATCATTTACTTTATCAATATAGAGATTTAGAAGTCCAGTAAATCTATAGACATCGTTGAAGTGACGGTTCCAAATATTTAGGTCGGCGCTATCTTCTTTTTGTCTCCCGTAGGCAATCATACGGTCAACCATAGGTTCCATATGTTTAAGATTTTTAATAAAATTTGGAAAGTCGAAAGAGAAAGGACTCTCTGCCATGAATGTCCAAACCTTGTCTCTGGTAGCAGTAAACGACTCTAGGGGTCCGGTAATCCTAAAATAAAGACCTGTCTCACCGACAGGAATTTCTGAGGTGAGGTTTGCATTTTCACCTTCGGTATCGATAGGGATGCGCATGGTAGCTGCAGGGCTAGTTTGCTCCTCTTTTCCGCGGAGATAGACCTTATCTATCTCAGAGTAGATCAACACCTCTGGAAGATTATCTACCTGTCGGATACTGTATAGGTTGTAATAATAGCTGTTTTGCCGAAGTTGAGTATATTCTCCAAAAACAATCAAGCTATAGTCAAAGCTGGTTGAGGTTGGGGAAGACACTCTCCGGAGGCGGAAATACTCCTGAAGCTTATCCAAGTCATAAGTAACTCTTGAATCATACCCAAGTACTCCACTTGTTATATTAGTAGAAGCTATCAGCCTAAGATAGGCATAGCACAAAAACTGCTTATGATAATATGAAGTACCTTCTGGAAAAAGTTTGGCGTAGAAGCTCTGTAACTGAGGAGGAAGAATCACAGGTGAGTAATTTCTAGAAGTAAAATACGAACGTTCTCCACCAGCCAGCTCGCCGGGAAGATTCAAAAGCAGAGATGCGTAATGATTAACCATACCTACATGTTGTGATTTACTATTGAAAAGACTACCTGGAAAGCCGCCATAGTATCCGGTTCTGAGACTAAGTTGATGTTAACGTTGGTCACTACTGAGGTAAAACTCTGCTGTCCTACCGTCACGGTAAGCTCTTTTCCTCTGATTCCCTGAAAGGAGCTAAAGAGCATAGATAATCCGGGAACATCTCCTGTACAGTCTGAGAAGAGTGTTCCGCCCACCGTGATATTACCTACACCTTTACCGAAATGAATAAATTTAATAACATCATCAAATGTTAGAAAGTATTGAATGGTTTCGCCGAGCTGCACAGAAATACTATCATAAATAGCTAGACCCGAGGCTCCGATAAGACTATCTATTCCAGGGATCTTGACAAGATGCGAAGCACCTCCACCTCTTCGTTTAAAGAGGTCTCCTCCGGATAAATTTATAAATGTGGCAGGCATATAAGATATTAGTTATATATTACTCTCCACGGACAGCTCCAGCAAGACCCTTTACAGCATTAGTAAGCTCACTCTTATCAAGGGCAGCTACCAATTCCTTGAGCTGTTTGCTTAGCGCAGCTTCAGGAGATTCTTCTCCGCTTCCACCACTAGATTGCTTGGCAATCTCATCCACAGCATTATTTTTCTCAGTAATGCGACTTTTTACCTGTGCCCCAGCACCGTTTTCCCAATCAATCCCTAAGCTTTTACCTGCTCCTTCCTTATCAAATGCTCCTGCGCCTGATGAAGCATCCTTCATCATTTGAACAGTATCGCCGTGATAGTAGTCTCTTACCTTAGACCAAGCATCACGCTCACCCTCGCTAGCAGAACTTCCCGCACTAAGTCGATCAGTCATCTCGCTATCAAGCATCTTGGCCTGCTCCTGTCGAGTTCCTTCTATCAGCTCATTATTCTTCCTCTGGCGCTCAGCTTCCATCGCACTAGCTGTGACACCTGCCACACCTTTACCATTACGTAGAGCATCATAAGCCTGGGTGCTATTGAGTGCACCCATCTTATCCATTGTCTGATAGGCTCTGAGACGCTTCTGCTCTCCCTCGTTTAGGTCTGTACGTTTTTGAAGTCTTTGGTAATCTTCTTTTGCACTGTCGACATCCTTTTCAGTTTTTCCATACTCGGCGACATTCTGGATTTCCTCCTCGGAAAATTCCGTTCCAAGTGCCTCACTTAGCCCCTTCGCTACACCAGAAGCATCTTGATAAGCGGCTCCATTAAGAGCTTGCTCAAACCCCTGACTCAGTCTTTGACGCTGCAAAGGATTACTGTAACGATCATCGGAAAACACGTTCAAGATCTGCTTTGTCTTATCGGGATTTAGAATATGTCCTTCACCAACAGCGCTCATGAGTTGGGTTATTGCGGAAGCATTACGACCCCCAAGCTTTCTAGCTAGTGTCTCATCGAGCTGTTTGCTCTCTTTTCTCTGAGCCTCAATCTTCTCAAAATACTTAGGGTCTACTGCCCGAAGAATACTATCCTGGAGAATGTTTCTGTTTTCATTATAGAAATTCAAAGCTCCGGCATCGTTTCCGATTGTGGTACTCATGAAGTCATCAATAGAGCCATTTGGATTTTGCTTGCGATAGGCTGCATACTTATTAGCTATGTCTCCCTCGCTAAGGTTCAAAGTATTACTGATTCTTCCGAAGAATGTTTTCCCTGCGGTTTTCTTCATCATTTCGGTGGTTCGGTTTGTAATTTCACTATTTCGCATAGCGAGCTCACGCATACCGGTACTACCCATAGCAGAGGTGATTCCTGAAATAGATTCTCCAGCCATTTCTTTCTGCGCAACAATATCGTTAAGAAGTGATGGTAAGTTCTGCCCCGTAATTCCATTCTTATACTTGTCCATAGAGAGCACGCGATCAAGAGCTGCTTTCTTATTAGGGTCTCCAGAATACTTTTGCTGGAGTGCAGCCAAAGACTGCCCCATATCAGAACTTAGTAAGCGCTGCTCCTCGCCAATCCTGTCTGCCACCATTTGCTGTGTTCCTCCAGAACGACGATAGTCTGTGTTGCTCATAGTCCCGGCCATACCTGCCACCGTTGAAAAAGCCTTCACACTCATGTCTGTAGTCGCCGAGGCAGACATAAAACGAAGACGTGGATTATTTCTAGCCAGATCTTTTGCTGCGTCGATAGTTTGAACCATTGCATCAATACTGATACCGGCTACCCTGGCAGTGGCTTTCATATCTCGGAGCATGCTTTCAATTTCTGAAGATCCCTGCTTGGTCGAAAGATCTCCTGCCTTACTCCCTAGCAAATCACTAATCTTTCCCACGAGTTGTCCTCCAGAAAGCTTGTCTCCAAATACACTTCTGGCAGCATCTAGCGCTCCTCCGGAGTTCTCTAAAAAACCTTTTTGCTTATCGACAGCCGATCCCTTTCCACCAGTAAGACGAAGATCTGAGGCAGCTACGAAAGCAGAACTAAAATCCTCCAGATTAAAACCGCGAGTTTTCTCAAAGTCGATTCCGCCATACTGACCGCCCGCTTTTTTCGCACGTAAGAAAGAGTCTGCCTGGCTTTCGATATAGGTACTCTTGGAGAGTTGCGCAATCTGCTTCTCCATGAAGTCCTTATTGATCATTCCGCCCTTCCCTGTGTTTTTATCGATCACATCTTTGGAAACACCTAGCGCAAGCAATTCTTCACGCTGCCTTGTGACAGCTTTCTTTCTCTTCTCTCTAGCTGCATCGGTGTCTACTCCTGAAGTCTCTTCGAGGGTATCTGAGAGGCTTTCCAGGATACCGAGCTTTGCCTTTCTGTTATTTCCCAGAGAATGTATCCTTTCGGCCTCGTCACTAAGCTTAATACCTTTTAACTTCTCAGGGTCTAGCCCAAGCTTTAGAGCCTCTGCGGTCTTTCCTTCGGTCCCCATAACCGAAGCAATAAAACCTTGCTTAAATGTCCCATCAGGATTCATTCCGGCATTTATCTGACTATCAGACATCCCGAAGTTGTTCTTCATTGTCGCCTGCATCTTCTGCGTAAGTCGACGCACTTCCTGAGGGTCGTATTTATTATCTGCAACAGCACCCTTCAATTCATCTTCAGTAAGTTTGAGGGTAGACTTAAGCTTTTTCTTTAGCTGCTCATTTAATGTCTTGGCCAGCTCCGCATTATAGTCCTTTGTTCCCTTCTTAATTTCGTTAGAATTATAATCTTCGCTCATTGAGCGAATGTCTTTTGCTACCTGCTCCCCATGACTTTCGAGCCTGGTCATTAGATCTTTTGAGATATTCGTTAATATTGGTGAGGTATTTCCTACGGCTTTGAGGGCATTATTATCGCTGGCAAAATCCTTTAAATATTGCTCTTTCTGCTTACCTGCAGCTTCAAAGTCATTTCTTACCTGCTTATCCAACGGAAGGCCTATGCCGAGCTGCTGGGCAAAAGCAGGATTATTTATTAAGGTATTCTGGAAGTTTGCGTCCATCTCGGCGCTAACCTGATCCATAGACTTCTTCTTATAGAAAGTCCCCTCATAATTGTTCATCATCTTATTGGTTTCTTCGACAGTGACACTATCAGTCCGGCCAAAGTTACCCATTAAGTTTGCTCCTTGCAGTCCTGCATATAGCTGCATTTGCGCTGCCATAGGATTACCGCCAACAAGGGGAGAGAGCATTCTAGCCACTGCCCCATCTGGTGAAGCTGCATTTTTTCCTAAAAAATTAAGAGCGCTGTTTCCACCAACACCAGCCATCTTAAACAGCATATTGTTAGAGAAGGCGGAGCCCTGAATATTCATGAACTGCCTAGACCGCTCGCGCTGAATATAGCTGTCATATATACTCTGCTGCCCTTCTGGGCGAGGAGCATAATTGAACCCTGTAGCACTAAAGGCTAGCAAATCCAGAAGAGGGTTACCGTAACTCCTCCCATGAGGAGCATAGGTAGCCATGTCTGGATTACTCGGAAATGACGAAATTTCTGCCATTAGTTACTTTTTGGTTGCTGTAATTGCGCAGCTTGCAAAAGTGCCTTCCATTCATTGATAGACTCTTTTGTGATGGCTGTGGTATCTTTAATTGTAGTCTCTGTAGCTAGATCTGGCAATTTCAATCCTAAGTAAAGCTTGTATGTTCCTTCCAGACCATTTAACATACCTGCGCTTCGCTGTGAAGATCCTCCTACAAGCGCGGAATCCATCGCTAATTTAGCCCCAAGAACATCTCCATAGTTCTCTTGTTCGAGAGTATAGAGAATTATATCCTCCCTTAATCGGGAATAGGGATTATTATACTGGAAAGTAAGCCAGCCGCGTAGATATCCTTGAATAAGGAATCTTACGCGCTGGCTTTCCAAAAATTTTGCGTCTGTACCGCATTGGTGAGCTTTACAATCTTACCTTCAAAGGCATTGAAAGCGTCTAGGAACGCCGCTAGCTTGAAGGTTGGCCATTCCTTGAGCTTCTCTGCCCTAGCCTTTACATATGTAGTGACTGTGTCGCCTTCAGGAGCTTTAAATGTTTCCTTCTTTACTGGGGAGAACTCAATTCCGTCAATGCTCTGAAGGCAGAGAGCGAGCCTATAAGCTGAGATTGTAACGAAGTAGGCGTCGTCGTTAGCCGCAGTTCCCTCATCTCGATCATTACTGATCTGGCGAACTATATCACCATTCTGTCCTACGGTCATGCTTCTGAGTGTGATGGTCATCTGACCGTCAAACATGGGTACATTCTCCTCATATGGGGTATCACTCAAGACGGCTTTAAAAAAGCGCTCCTTCTCCTCTGCCGTAGGTTCGGGGGAGGGTTTTCTGGCGGTGGGATCTAGCTCGAGCAAGGTTCCCGTGGGGCTTTCTGCATTTACTGTGGTTTCTGTTTCCATATATCGTTAATTTGACTGGATTTTGTATTGTTGTAAAGATTTAAAAGTAAGCTTTCCTGGAGTCTTTGAAGAATCTGCCTTGCTAGAATAGCTCTTTCCAGATGGGTTGGTTTCCAGGTTCTTAGGAGCATCCGCATCTAGGTAGAATTCCGTAAACTTGGTTTTTCCAGGGTAAGGAAGCGAGCCATTTACCTCCTTCTCAGTCCATGTTCCTAGCGAGTAGAGACTTGTCAGTTTATCGTCCTGCTGAGCCATAGTGGCAGGAATGGCGTCAGTCTCTTTTTGAATATTTCCATATTTATTACTGTCCAGGAAGCGGAATTTAAGCTTCGTAAACTTAGAAACATCACTAAATGTTGTCTGCGATAGAGGATCGCTGAACAGCCGGTATGCACTCTGAAGCTGTGAGGCTACCGAACTGACTGGGAAAGCACCTTTCAGGATATCGATGAACATACTGTCCTTGTCATACATGATTCCTAAGTTATCATCCTTATTTCCAAAGACTGAAGATCCGGAACCTGCAAAGGAAGCTGTCCCTCCCGTGGAGAGATAGAGCGCGGTGCTTTCTCCGTTGGCGATGAGTTGGTTTCCCTTAATGATCATGGTTCCCGAGGTATTCAACCCAAAGAGTCCGTCAGAGCTGATTACGGTGTTTCCTACAGCCTTAAGAATCATCTTATCCTTACTGTAGGCTACGATTTCTTTCTCTGCATAGTTATAGATTCCCTGCTTACTCTTCAGAACAATACCGCCAATGTCTTCGATTGCCTGGCTGCTAGGGTCTGGTGTTCCTGACCCCGGCTGGCTTGGGTTAGCCTCAAGAACAATACCTGACTTGTCGCTATAGAAGTATTGAGATTTCTCGGTCTTAAGCCGGAAGCCTCGCTCAGTGGATGAAAGGTCGATGTCCTTCTTAGCTCCGATACTAACAAATCCTCCGACCTTGGCCACAAGGTTTCGGAGAGGCTGCATTACAAAGTCTTTGGCCGGCTGGAGATAGATATTCCCGCCCTCCATAACGATCGCACTATTCCAGGCATCGCGAATCACTATACCGCCATTCGGCATGATATATACGCCGGATGTGCGTAGATCATAGTTTGTCTGATCTAGCTTAGTATTCTTATCAACCTTCTGAATATTCTTCAGGTTCTTTTCTTTTGATGCCGTATCGTTAACATAGAAATCCTTCTCGTGCTTTTTAAAGTTTTGATAGGCTAACTTTTCTGAAGCATATGCCACATAGTCACGAAGCTGGAGGAAATATCCGAAAGGGTTATTCTTATACTTATAGTCGTTTTTCCACTCAAACGGCTCCTTGTCCTCGTATGTGATATCCTCGGCAGCGTCTCCCTTAGGATCATCTGGAGCGGCGCAACGCACTGGAACGCGGATCCAGTTTGTTTTCTCTATAAATACCTCTTTAACACTTCTTACATGCACTCCGCCGTCTGTACCTAGGTGGAAGTCAAAAAGGCCTGTATCGGGGCTATTGGGCCGCTTATCAGGGTTCAGTGTTCTTACCTCGTTATTATCGGGCTTTAATAAGAAGATATGTATAAAATCTCCGAGCTTTCCAAGAAAAATCTTAAAGCGTTCAATGGCCTTAATTCTCTCATCTTCGGAAATTTTATAGAAATCCTCGGCGTCGTCTACGCTTGCGCTTGAAGTCTCCTGGAATACTGGGGCACCGCTCTCAGAGTCCACCATCGGACGACCATACATCTCTCCAGGAATATGAGTAGCGCCAAACTCAGCCTGGAGCGATTTGCCATCATGCCAAATATTGTATTCTCCAAGCGCACTGTAGTGTTGAAAATTATGACTGATGAGGCGAACCAGGTCGTCCATCAGATGGCATTGTACCTGCGCCAGTTCAGAAGCTTTGAGCACAGCTAATTGCTGAAACATACCAAGCATTACACCAAACTCATTAGAGATAACATGTTCACCGTCCACAACATCAGCAGGACGCCTGTTATTGGGGATCACTGGAAGTTTGTCAGCATGTCCAACCCTATTAGAGGAATCTTGAGTTGCACAGCCTGCACCCAATATAGTTCTTCCTGGGATACTTTCAGAACTTCTATTATTTTGAGGGATGGAGGCAATCACATAGCACAGATTTGCAGCTACTGAGGCGCATAGAACACGCGTTCCTGCCTGCGGTAATCCTGCATCTCTAAACCCTAAAAACCCAGCCAACTGGGAAGAGAGGGCGATTCCCTGCATCATGTTTCCGCCGTCGGCTGTCCCAGCCATATATCCCTCCCTAGCCACAGTCACAGCGTAGGTAGCCGCATTCGAACTGATTACTACTCCTGTAAATAGCCCGTAACTAGCTGATTCTTTTTTTATTCCTGAGTCGTCCATAGCTATAAACCACTATAGTGTCTGTACCAGCTAATGCAAGTAAAACTAAAGCAAAAAGGCTCCGGCGATTAAACCGGAGCCTTGCTAAATTACTATCGATCTTTTAGGAGGGGAGAAGCTCCATGAACTCGATAACAACGTTATCGATAACAGTGAGACCTTCCGCTTCAGCAGTTACACTGAACTGAGTAACCACGCAGTTCTTGGCTGTGAGGTTATAACCGCTTCCGGCATTACCGCAACCACTCATGTTGAAAGAGAGGTTGCCTGGGCGGCAAGAATCCCAGCCAGCCTTGCTGAAGATGTTGGCATCAGATCCGGCGATTAGACGAGAGATTGTAGCCTGTCCTACTGGATAGGTAGCAAAAAGAATGGCCTGCTTATTGCCGACTGTACGACGGCGCTGCACACCCTGAGAGTAAGTAAGCTGAACCTGAATAGCGGCGGTAACAATACCGTCCCAGCTAATGGTGCATTTGTCAGCTGTGATTGGCTGGACAACATTGCTGTTATCGCGGTTAAAAATATCGGCCATAATGTTTTTCTCCTATTGTTGTTTGTTATTATTTTAAATTAATCAGCCCTAATTGTCTAGCTACATCGTTAAAATTTTCGTCTTCTCCCTTTGTATATCTGACCCAAGCTTTCCCATTTCCAATCATCCGATAAATCACATTTGGTGATCCGTCGTCAGAGTAAATGAGTAGTCCTGTGGCTTTGTCTGTGTCTAGTAGAATAGGTTCTCTAAAATCTCCTGTAACAACGACTCTCATTAGATGCCAAGTTGCTGTTTGATTGCAGTTAATTCGTCGTGAACCTTTTTCTGTTCCTCTAGCTTAGCCAGCATAGCTTCGTCTGCAGGTGTGCTTGCTTCGGCTGCAGGCTTCGTAGGAACTCCGAGACGTTTAAAAACCTCTTCTGTTCCTGGGTATTCCTGCGCACTCTTCCAGAGCTGGGCTGCCTGATTATCAGACAACCCAGCTTCTAGAGCGTGAGAGATGAATCCTTCTCGGATGTCGTCCATTATACGATAAGCTTCAGGTTGATGAAGTTGAGAGGATATGGAACGTTCAGACGAACCTCGACATCGATCCTGTCCTTGTAGGTGGCATTCTGCTCGAGCCTGAGGATATCTGTGGCAGGGGTGAAGCTTGTGAGCTGGTTACCTGCGCGGACTGTCCTTGTGCTGGTAGCGCGGAACAGGAGTTCGGCGATAAGAGCATCACGAATGACTATCACATTCTCGGGGTTCACATTGTATGTGCCGATATATGGAGCGAGAGCATTCTTCAGAGCGTAGCTGATGTTGTCGACGTTTGTAGTGATAGAATCCTCGGAAGTGTTCAGGCTGGCGTTTGCTGTAGTCAGCTGATGGCGAGCATAAGCTGTAGCACCTACAACCTCCTGAGTCACGATCCAGATACCCTGCTCAGCCATTACATTGAGCTGGTCCTGAGTAAACTCATTAACAACCTTACTGAGGTCATCTACACCGAGCACCTGAGTATTTGTCAACCCTTGGTGAGGAACAACTCCTGAACGGAGACCGGCCAAAGCTGCGGCGAGAAAGTAGCCCTGCTTGGTAACTCCGCCACTCTTGTAAGTATCGGGGAACACTGCACGGACACGGCGGTTGTTGTAGTCGCCACCAACATGAGCGATGTTATTGGCACGCTCGTCGCGGGTGTAGTAGCGAACAACCTCGACCTTAACTGGGCTGCTAATAGCTCCGGTGAGGCTTGTGGTCAGGGCCAGGGTGGTCTGAGTGCGAACCTCGTCAACGAAGTACTCATCATAAGTGATGGTTCCATCAGCGGAGAGGCGGTAGTTCAGACGAACTGCGTCATTAGCCCGGATCCCGTCATCGATGAACCTGGCGCCGGAGACGGTCAGGAGGCGATACTGGGTTCCAGGAACCTGAATATCGTCGGTGATTGTACCTGTGTAATCGGTACCATCTTCCTTCTGACCATAAACTGTGCTGGTCTTCACATCCTGAGGAGCGAGCCAAGCGATACGCCAGCGACCTACTTCAGGTGTGCTGTAAGCGTTCACGTGGGCAACGATTGCATCCTGGATTGTGCGATCGAAAGTGAGAGGAACAAAGCTATAAACCTTATCACTCTTCTTAGCAATCTCAATAGCGGCGTTGTAACCTTCAAGGTCATTGGATTCAACACCAAGGAAGTACACCGCAGCGTTGTTAGCATTGAGAACTGCGTCATAAACACCCTGGGCGAGAGGATTGTCAGGATGTACTGTTCCAAGCTTGCTGGTGATCTCTCCGGCAGTACGAACGCTACCGATAGAGACAACGTTATCTTGGAGGAGGGATCTGTGGTGCACAAATACCTTAGCGTCAGAAACCTGAAGCTTGGCAGGAGTTGTATCCTTGACCAGATCGTTCGAGTAGGTTTCTGCCCCGGCATTGATTGTGATGTAGTTCTCGATCTGGCTCCAGTTTGTGGTTCCGTCAACAAGACTTCTGAGGGCAGGGATTTCAGATACGCTCTGCTTAAGTGAGAGCTCGATCTGGATGTCCTGGTTACCGACCAAGGTAGAGGCGGGAAGCTCGTCAGCGAGTTCAATAATACGAACAGGTCCGAGCTTGGCAGCCTTAACTACGATATAGTAGGCATCACCAGTGATAAGCTTGCCGTCAAGGCTACCTCCAGCGAAAGAGGCGGTTACTCCGTAGTTACCTACGGCGAATGAGGTCTCATCGCGCACCAGTACAGCTGGAGCAGAATCCACACCGGAAGATGTGACAGAAACCTTTGCAGCGGTTGTGGCGTTTGTTCCATCGTAGAAGGCACCTCCACGCTCGACTGTAAGCTTGTAGATGGTATCAACAGCTCCGCGGTAAGTTCCACCGGCCTCAAAGCCTGCGGCATAGACTGCAGCATTCACGTCGACGGTGAAGCCCTTACCTACAACGAAGTCTGAAGCACCTTCGAAGTTTAGAACAACGTTATTTCCATCTGCATTATCGAGTGTCAGGAGGCCGTCTGAGAGAGCAACGCTTGCCTTTGTTGGGAATGCCCCAGCGGCAGAGGCAATTGAGAAACGAGCAGAAGCAGCGTCACTACCAGCCACCAATGTGACGGTAAAGGTATCTGAGGCGATGCGCTTAGCAGCATGTCCAACATAAGCAAAGTTGTTGATGATTCCTGTAAAGCCTCCTTGGGAGAGATTACCTACGCTGAAATACTCTGTGTTTGAGTTGCTGGAGGGATATGTAGCTATGTTGGCTGGGTCGCTATACACACCACCGATGGTGTAGTTTGCAGAAGTTCCTGAGAAAGGAATTGTGCTTCCTACGGTGAGAGTTGTGCTGTTAACAACTGCAATGATCTTAGCAGCATGAACCAGAGGTCCATAAGAAACCACGATGAACTCGCCTTCGAGATCCTTTGTGAAGTTTCCACCAGAAGCTGTGACTGTCACTCCTTCGCTGCTGAAGGAAGCATCGGAGCCTGACCTTAGGTAGTTTCCGATTGTGGCAGCGAGGTCGCTGTCATCAATAGCTGTGAGAGGAAGAAGACCCTTGATGCTGGTCTCGAGTGTTGTTCCGCTCTCATCGGTAAGCTTTACACGGTCACCAACCTTAACATTTCGGTTGGAGAAGTAGGAAGCGCGGGCATAACCATCGCTATCGACAAGGTTGCCATCCAAGAAGCGAACACGATTCTTATAGGTATTTCCAAGGCTGTTCTGGATCAGGCTGACGTAGTCGTTTTCTCCGGCAGCGGATCCAAGCTCGGTGTTGGGGAAATACTTGGCAACAACGTCTTCGAAGTAAACCTTGGTGTAATCGTGATCTACCTTACCACCAGCAGGTACGTTGGGAACCTCGTAAACGATATCAGCATCAGCCTGGTAGCTGTTGCCGAGGGAAGCGTCGGAAGGATGAACAACGCGGGTGAACTCCTTCTCGTCTTCAACATTATAACGGATCAGTGCATACTGAGGACCGAGGATGAAGGCAGAAAGAGGGAATTCTGCATAAACAGGAACCTGTGTGAATTCCTGCTGGATTAGTACTTTAGGGACGATGTATGCCATATTTTGTTTCTCCTGGATTGTTGTTTATTTATTCTATGCTGGCTGTTGTTGTTTTGCAAGTGTCTTTTCTACCAACTCACTGATTTGTTAAGGGTGACTCGGTACAGCTTGTAAATATAGTAGAACTGACAGTTTTCAACTTTAGATGATCTCCTGTGACTGTAAAGCCTAAATCATAACTAGTTGAAAGATTTAACCCTACAGCAAAATGATCCTTACTCTCTAAGTATAGTGTAGGGTTGGTAAGACTATCCAGCTTAAAAACACGAAAGTAAAAATCGTTTCTTATCTGCTCGGCAAAATTTATAAATGGGCTAGCAATATACTCAGCTAGTTGCTCTGCAAACCCTACGTTGGTGGCTATCACATTCACCTGTATAGGCATAGTTACTATAGCCAATTTATGCTTCTCAGACTCCATGGTGTTGGCTCCAATCATCTGGTTCATTGTAGGGTATTTGAATTCTGCGGCCCCTCTCCCCACAAAAACAGCCGGACGCTTTTGAATTACGTCATCTTTATAGTTCAAGGCTATGTCAAGGAAAATACCAGTTCTTCTTGGGTCTCTATGGTATCGTTGAGAGAACACCAATCCAGACTCAGCTGGATCGTTAGTAAGCATATGATTAGCGATCAGCTCATAGCAGATATTCTGAACAGACCAAGGATTAAGGACTAACCCTCTGGCGCGGTCCTGGCAATCTTTCGCGTCTCGATAGAACGGGGAGACATACCCAAGCGGAGAGTCGCAGATATCACTCATGAATATTAACAGGTAAATCTATAGCGTAAACGGTATCTGTTGGAGGAATCAGTCTGAGTGTGGCTTTCTGGCTAACTGGGATATCTGTTCCTGGAAAATACACAATATCTCTAGAGAGCACATTATACCTATAACCATCGACATTAGTACAGACAATATCTTTATTATCTAGCAAAGGGTATCCTGGGAGTCGAACAATCATATCAACAGTTTCTTTAACACCAAGACCGTTAGGGTCAAGTTGTTTATCTATGCTAGAGCGGTCCACTGTAAATACACAAGGTATAGGATCAAAATATCCGCCCTTCAACCCAACTCCGTAATCCTGAAAAGACTCATCAGCTATTGGAACACCTGATATTGGGTCTACATTATGAGTTGCTACCTCCCCATATGTTTTACGCTTTAATAGCCAAGCTTCTCGCCCAGCAAATCGACATAATAGAAATTCTTTCCGGATAATCTCACTAGCCATTCCGTATTTCCTAGCCGGTGCACCTGTTCCACCGAAAGCTATAGAGTTAGAGTAATAAACAGCACCGTCTCCGGTTCTGAGCTGTACTCGGTAGTAGTAATTCATGGTCCAAGACTGCTTGATCTTGGAGTTATCTACAGCATAGAAAGAATCACCTACAGGGATTTCATGAATTACATGAGAAAAATCCAGGGTTTGACTAATCTGCAATGCAAAGCTATATGGTGCAGCTCCCTTGAAAAAGGGGTCAAGACTCCATTGAATAAAATGCCCCCTAATAAAATTAGGGATCATAATTATTTTATTAAAGGCTTCTTGATACATTGTTATAAGGGTCTCTAGCAGGCTAGCTTATCTTGGGTTTCTGAAGGGATGCTGGTTTGGTCCATCCACTATCTGCGTCAGAATACTCTTCACTCTTCGACTAAGTCGGATCGCTCCGAATAACTGTACAAGCCTTCCGGTGTCCTTTCCAAACCTCAGAGCACCTCCAAGAACAGTACATGCTTCTTTAAATCCTCCATTAGCCATATTATCTCACCCTATAGATATATTCAGAGTGCTTGGTTCCGTAGACCTGCGCAATGTTGTGATTGATTCTAATATTTTTAGCCAGATCTTTGAACTCTGCCCATAGCTCATTTCCAAGTGTGGAAAAAATCTGAGCCTTATCTTTGTCATTGATCTGAACGCCGTCAGAAGCATAGCTCAGCTGGTTAGCTGCTTCATTAATAGCAGCAGAGCGCAGAATATATCCTGAAGTTCCTAGAAGCAAGAGGCTGCGATAAGGAAAAGTTTCCACGGTATACATTTCACCAATCGGAGGAGGCATGAGATTATAATAATCGACTGTATTAGTCATAGCCTGCTCAATCATTTCAGGAGTAAAACGTATTCCTAGAATGAGCGGATTTAACTCGGCACGATCCATTAGAAACATTCTAACTTCTTCAGCTGTAAGAATTGTAGAAGCCATACGCTAGACTTTAAAGTTTTGAGGTTTAGTGTTTGGCTTTACATAAAGACTGTTTCCTCCACCACTAGCGGGAGGCTCTGGTATATTAGCCATTCTTTTAGGGGGCTGCCCTGAAAGAACCTGAGGCTGAATAACGTTTGCTTGCCCCGACTGCTCTGGGATGCTTGCCCCAACGTCTACGCTTGTTTGGGCATACTTAATAAAAGTGTCAAGTATTTCAATGGCCTTCATGATCTCTACATTATACCGACTGAAATCCCAGATTGGAACACAATAATGCTCCTATAAAAGCTAAAGGGGGAGCCGAAGCTCCCCCTTGCTAATTCAGACTGTCGAGGTGTTCTTAGTTGAACTGAACTTTCACTGCACCCTTGACGTTGCCGAGGGCGAGGGAGATGTTCAGGTACTGGAAGTACTCGAGGAAGTATGCCTCGTTCTTCATGAACACTGTGAGGGGCTGGAGCCTGTAGTACTTACCGAGGAACTCTTCGCTGGAGAAGAGGTAGATAGTACCATCAGGGATCAGATCACGCTTGATTGTGTAGATGGGCTTCACACCAAGGAGAGTCTTGGAGGGGAGACCATTCACGAACATGTCCTGAGCGAGATCACCACCAACCTCTGAGCGGCTCATCTTAACGAAGTCGTCAGCGGTTACGGTGTTCATCAGCATTACACCCTTGCTCTCACCACCATCTGGCTGTGAGGGACCAAAGGGAACGCGAAGGCGCTTGATAACCTTGAAGGCTTCAGCGACGTTCTCACGGGTGATACCACCGGAGATGGTAACATTCTGTGGGAGGCCGAGGCCGTTGAGGTCGTTAGCCTGGTTCACGGAACCGATTACGGAATCAACGCGCTCGATAAAGCGGGTGTCGATTTCGGTAGCGATATCCTTGGTGCTGATTTCGAGCATGATTGCACGAATATCGTAGTCGTAGGTACGCAGGTGATCGATGTCCTTGTTGAACTTAGGAGAAGTGATGCGTGTGAAGTAGGAGGGATAGCGAGTTCCGAAGAACTGAACAGCCTCAGGCACAACGCCCAGGGGGACGGTTGTAGCAGGAGCTGTATCAGGCTCACGATCATTCCACTTAACGAGCAGCTCAGGATTCTCAGCCTTGTCGAGCTCATCATTGCTGATGTCGATAGGGGTGAGAATCTTCTCAGCGAAGCTTTCTTCACGGAGCTTGTTACGGGTGAACTGCTGGGCGGAGACAGCAGCCTGCTTCTCCTGACCGGCCTTCACCATTTCAACGAAGGTATCGTTGAACACTTTTACGTCGGCGATTTTTTCCATATGTTTATGTTTTCCTTAGATTATGCGTTGAGCTTGATACCCAGGAAAGCACGTGTGCCCTGGATTTTGACGCCGTTAACAACTTCCACAGAGGGGAGGGAACGGATGCCTTCGACATAGCCGATGACCTTGTCGCCTTCCTCAGCCAGTACTACGTCACCGCCGGTTGTGGCTGTGACAGCTGCACCGAGTGGGTAGTTGCTGTGATTGATTGTTGAATCAGCCTTGTCTGTTTCGAGGACGGTAGCGCCGTCGAGCAGATAAACGCCGATCTTGCCAGACTCGATTACATCGCCGTCTGTGCTGTTGTTGATTGCGAAACCAAGAAGGTCGCTGGCGGGAGCGGGAGAAGCACTAGCACCGGAGTGGGCCTCAACAACGCTACCATTTGTAACCAGACGAACAACCTGACCTGCCTCAATATTTCCAGCTACCTTGGCGACCTTATCGGACTGACCAAGAGTAAGGGCTGGGCCTTTCTTGAAGTTAATAGCCATACTATTTTTTTCCTTTTTTTGTTTGTTGTTGTTGATTTAGTTTTGCTTCTGCTCCTCAGGCTGGCTCTGTTCAAGAGACACAAGCTGCATTGCTGAAGTTCTATCTAAAATTATTTCAAAATTCTTAAGTTGCGTCAAACTAATTTTCTCTTATTCGTCGAGAAGATTATAATTTGAATCATATCCGAACGCTTTACGCATCACAGGATCAGTATTATCCCCCGCAGTCTTCACATTAGCAACAGAGCCAAAAGTGGAAACATCCGCAGCCTGGCAGATCTTTTCGATCACTGTAGCTAGATACATCGGGTCTTCCTTAGCTTTTTTGACAAACTTACGCTTGTCATACTCGTCACTGATAAAGTCAGAGTCGTAGAGGGCAGTTGCTGCCTTCTTGAGTGAATGCTCGATTTCTTCGAGACGCTCCTCGGTTTCTTCAGCCTTCTTCTCCTCAAGCTCAGAAAGCTCGGCACGCAAAGCAGAGATTTCATCCATAGCGACTTTGACAAACAACTCGACCTGGTTTAGAAATTCCTTATTCATTTTGTGCCTTTTCTAAGATATGTAAGCTTTCGATATATTCTAAGACTTTTCTTTTGTCAGCATCTGTAAGCTGACTAAGTGCTTTAACAGCCTCGAGTTCTAAGGGGGATTGGACCTCTGTAGAACTCTCTGACATTTGGATTACTCCTTACCGGCTTCGCTCTTGAGCTTCTCAAGAACGATGGCGGCAACGCTCTCAGCGAGCTTAACCTGGGCGGCAGCCTCTTCAGCGGCCTTCTTTTCCTGGGCTTCCTTGCTGTCGAGCTCGGCGATCTTGGCCTTGAGGGCTTCGTTCTCCTTGATAGCTTCGTTAAGGGCAGCTTCCTTGAGGAGATCCTCGAAGTAAGCGGCACCGGCAGCTTCAGCCTGCTTCTCAGCTTCAGCGCCTTCTTCGGCTTCGAGCTCCTGAGCGGCCTGAGCAATGAGAAGCTCGAGGTCACGACGACCTGCCTGCTTCATGAGTTCAGCCTCGGAGGGTTCGGAAACAGAAGCGGTCTTGAGGAGAGCGGCACAGAACTGACGACCGAGCTCATAAGAAGCAACCTTGTTAGCAAGAGCAGCAACTTCTTCAGCTGTCTTCTCTTCCTTGGCTTCTTCCTTAGCCTCTTCCTTCTTTTCCTCTTCCTTCTCTTCTTCCTTGGACTCTTCAGCGGCCTTAGCTACAGGCTTGCTCTCGTCGGAGCTGGGCTTCTGCTCGCCAGTGGTCTGGGGAGTGTTGCTCTCGGGCTTAGCTTCGTTCTTGTTAACAGTTTCATGCTTCTCGTCGATGCTCTCAGGATTTGTGTCCTTACAGGGCTCGCCGGAAACGGTGTCCTGAGCTTCCGCATGCTTACGGATGAGGTTCAAAATTTCGGTTCCGAGAGTCTCGGCTGTCTTAGCGACAGGAGCGGAAGGATCCTCGGAAGGCTTCTGATGATAACCCTGAGGATTGTTATCAGGACCGACAGAATTCTTATCAGTGGTCTCATGTTCGGCCTTAATGGACTCAGGCTTGGTCTCGGCACCTGGGGTACCAGAGATGTTCTTCTGAGCCTCTTCGGCTTGCTTCTTAACCAGCGAGTGGAGCTGGGTGAGGACTTCGGCGTGCTTTGTTAGTTTGCCCATAATTTTGTTTCTCCTATTGTTTTTTTATTTTAGTTAAAGTTGACTACGTTGTAAATACTTAATTATTCCTTATCTTCTTTCTTTTCTGTTGCTGGGGTGTTATCTGAAGACTTATGCTTGAGCTCATGTTCGACTCTAATTCCAGCGGCACCGCCAGCTACTCCACCAACGGCTCCGCCAATAAAAGCAGGCTTATTTTCGCTCACATATTTCTTAACCTTACCACCAGCATTCTTAGTGCCATCCTTTACTGAAGACCAGGCCCCCTTGGCAAAGGTAGAGAAACCACTAGACTTCTCCATAGCTTCTTTTACAACCTGAAGAGCCTCTGCATCAGAAAGACCAAACTCACGGGCGCGCTCGAGAAGACCTTCATAATAGGCTGCGGTCTTTTCTTCCTCATGCTCCTTCTTCTCCTCTGCGGGAGTTTCTGAATCTTCGTGCTTCTTATGGGCTCGGAGAGCAGCGAGATCAGATCCCTCGATCTTCCCATCCTTGTCCACATCAAGCTTATGCTGATCACCCTTCAACTCACTGGTTTTGAGCTGTGTGAGTGTTGTAGTGAATGCGCTGTCATACATATCAACAGCTTCCTTAATAGAGAGACCACGACCGAGAGCTTGCTCAAGGAACCCCTCAACATACTCTGCAGACTTGATGAAATTAACAGCGCTCTGCTTGGCAAGCGCTTCTTCGCTAGGATTAGCTTCAGGAGCAGTCATCTCAGCAACTTCGGGATGCTCGCCGAGATGCTGGGAAATAGCCTGAGCTAGTTCGGAAACATGACCTGCATCTTCCCCGCCACCACCCTGAATGTCGCCAGCAAGCTCAGTAGCAAGCTGTTCAAGCTCCTCAGGGGAAAGACTTGAGAGAAGGGCCTCGAGATCGTGTTCGCCGCCCTGAGCGGGGGCTGCCTCAGCTCCGGGAGCTTCTGCGGCACCGCCTGCTTGCTGAGCTTGCTCGAGCAATGCAGGGATTTCCTGGTCTGGGATTCCGGCGGCTTGTGCGGCCTTGACGAAGCCGTCGATAAAGTGTTTATTCATATAGGTTCTCCGATTTGTTTTATAATACTATAGTAATTCTTTTTACGTTCCAAGTATTTTTAACGATTTTGCAACAAAGCATTCAAAATAGTTTGGTCGTCCAACTTACCACATTCATGCATGTAGTGCAAGGCTGCGAGCTTATAACCAAGGTATTGCTTAGCCAGCTCTTCAGCAGGACGGTCGTATGAAAGGTCCTCAGAAGCTTTCTCAAGCTTTCCAGGAACACGCTTCACAATAGTAATACGCATTACCCTACCATGAGCAGGGCGATCAAAAATAGAATGATCGTCGAAAAGTCCGGAGATCAATTTCTTAACCTCCTTAGGAAGTCCACCAATTTCAGTAGGATCAAACTTCTCGTTATGAAGAACATCAGCCTCATCCTCGTCATCCATTCCAGAGAAACCTAGCGGTAGACGAATCTTCATTCTACGGACAATTCCGCTATCCTTGAGCTTGTCTCCGAAAAGGTACTTAACGAAATCCTCTGGAGAGAAAACAATTCCATGCTCAGCCAGCTGCTTCAACAGCTTACCAGGCTCTTGCTTTCTGAGCTCGTCGATAACCTCAGGAGAGAGTTTATCTCCATGATTAATTTTGGTTGCCTCGTTAGCAATGTACTTTTCGCTAGAATCCTTAGGTCCTGCCTTGGCAATTCCCTCAATTCTCTTCTCCATTTCGGAGAGCTTTTGAAGAATAATACGCTTTGCGCTAGCTCTCTTCGAGATAAGGAATTCTCCTGATTCATGAGGAGCACTAAAGTCAGAATAGATCTTAAGATAGTCCGAAGAGAGTTTAGGAGCATATTCGGAAGCAAGCTTAAGGCTCATTCCGATACGGTCAGCAGGACGGCCAACGATGGAGAGCTCGAACCAACGGGGATTAACATTATCCATTCCGCACATCTCACCCTGCTTGTTAAGCTCACCGATTTTGCTGGGGATGTGTTCGCAACGTCCACGATCATCCTTAGCCTCGTGTCCACACCAAGTGCAAACATCGCTGGCTACCTTCGCAGCCATAGACACATTAATCTGTCCGCCCTTGGAAAGTGTCTGAATTTCTCCAGCACACTTTTCGTTGTCGAGACCGACGATCAGCTCGATCCTCTTCATATCAGGATTATAAGCAGCTGCCTTGATGTTTCCGTACTTAGGATCTTCTGGCTTGTTCTTGTGGTGGCGGTTAAGTGCGCGGCCATCATACTTTCCATCAGGTCCACGCTTTCCAGAATTAATGAAAGTCTTATAATGCTTCTTACATTCAGCTTCCTTGAAGAGGTCGCCATTACGGTTCTGCCCGATTCCCTCGTAAGCACCAAGGGCAATTACGTGAACGTCTGTTTGCCCTGCAGTCTTCTCGACCCTCAGCTCATCTTGAACTGCGGCGATCTTTCGAAGATCTCCGGATTCATTGATGATATTTACAGGAGGAACGTCATAGTTCCAATCGGCAGTAGAATTAAATTTAATCATTATTTGATGCGGTTGGCTTCCTCGAACTCTCCGCGAGATTTGAGTGAGTTTTTCTTCCACTCCTTGATCTGCTCATCACCATACATCTTTTCCTGGATAGCTTTCATGAGGGCATGCAACCCTTTACCAGCACCATACACACCTAGTCCTGCAGCTGCGTAAGGTCCAAAATGCTTCGCCAGCCTGGAAGGAATACCGTAAGTTCCTGGGGTATTGCGGTAGCGCATTGCAGTATTCAGTGCCTTTCCGGCAGTGGAATTATCCTTAACGCCGTAGTGATCCTTGAGAAGTGTATGGAGCAAATTATTATTTGCATCCATTCCGATATGTTTATCAGCCAGATCAATTACATGTCTCTTGCTGTGAGGAACAGCAGACACCGCCAAGCCACGGGCATAACCCTTACCCTTATTAACGAGGTTTTTCAGTTTACCGAGCACTCCGGAGTCAGCTCCGCCTGCTTCAATATCTCCGAGAGCATAAGGATTGTTCAAGAGCTCTTGAAAAGCTTTACTAGCCAAAATCTTATCTCCTGTCTTTCCACCGATAGGTCCTTTAATTTTATGTCCTTTTTCCTCTAGTGCACGCTGAAGCTCTGCAAAGTGTCCAAGATTCTTGAAGGCTGGGGTCTTTTCACTCTCCGAGAGGAAAGCTTTTACTCGCATAATCTTGTCCGCAGGCTTAAGCTTTTTAGAGGTTAGAATAGCTCTGAGCTCGTCTGAAAACTTGGTACCAGTTCCAGCAGCCATATCCAGAGCCGCTGCCCTATCGGCAATAGCTCCTTCATTACCAATTCCAGAAAGTGTCTTACCTCCGCGAGTACGAGGAGAAGCAGGCATACTGATATCTTCAACACTTCCGCTGCCGAATACACGGGCTACATCTGGTGATGTAGGGAGAGGAACTCCGGACTTACTGTTTCTTGGGCTGAGTCGGGTTGTACCTGCACGCTGAGTGGGATCACCTGTTCTGCTGTCGAGGGCTTCGGTGTGGAGATTTGTTCTAGCTTGGCGGAGGAAATTAAGAGCAGGAATACCTGCCCCTACGGCAAGACCGACAGCTCCGGAGTTATTAAGAATGTTATCGGTTACAGCCTGTACAGGGTGACGATCATAGAACGTCTCTACCTTGTTATTTTTCAAGCCGGTGAGATACTCAAGACCAACAGCACCTCTACGAAGATCTTCTTTTAACTTCTCAAGCTTAGCTTGCTCGAAGTTATTCTTAGGTGTAGGAAGCCTGTCCAGCTCGATAAGAGGAGCAATGGCTCTATAAAGCTCAGACTCGGTTCCGCCGCCTGGAGTACTCAGCTCCTGATGAAAAGAGGTATTGTCGTTTGGCATAAATTTTAATCAACCTTGTGGTGTTTCTGTCCCTTCTAGCGCAGAACCTACAGCTCCGCCTAGTGCACCTAAAGGTGCCGAACCTAGAGTAAAGCCTACCATGTCCGCAGTGGGACGAACTACTTTTTGGTATTTGCTTCCTGCTCTAAGTACGCTATTGGCTAGCTCGGAGGGCTTGAAACGGGCGAGCCCTTTAGCGGTACTAGCTCCGGCCGACCCTGTACGAGCAATAAGTGCCTTACGAGCAGCATTACGTACAAACGGAGCAGCACTTCGGAGCAAGTTAGCGCCCAGCAACCCACCGCCTAAAGTACCCAAACCTCCAAGAAGCAGCGGAAGAAGTGCCGCTTTTTCCAGACCTGATGCTTCGGCTCTCTTCACAAAGCCGTTTAGGAATGCTTCATTATATCTGTCGCGGTTCATAGATTTACAAGATATTCGCCAGTAAATGTGTCTGATTGGGTTCTCAGGTCAGACAAGGCTTGGGTATACCTATCGACAAAAGCGTCCTGGTATGCCTGCGCCTTAATTTGAGTATTAGTATCGAATGGATCGCTAGTGGAATCAAATGTCTGAACAAACGGAAGGTCTGTTTTGATTCTGATGTATTTATTAGCCAAAGTATAGCTATTTTCTGTATCCTCTAGGAACGTGCCGCCAGCATTCAGGGTAGGTTCTCCAAATTTGGCGATAAGCTCCTTGTCTGACTCTGAGAATCGTTCATTATCAACGCTAAAGGAAATTTTCCAAATATCGTTGCTGATAGATCTGGTTATTTTAAGAATTGTGGCCATGGCTTCAGCTTGTGATTAGAATTTTAACCCATCCATTTTACCACGTAAATAACTATCAGAAACCATTTTTCTCTTGAGAATGTCAGTATCGAGACGGGTCCACTGATCTGCGTCGTGAGGAGCCACGGCCTGAGAGGCTACCGCTTGGCGAAGCATGGCGCGAACAACTTCTTTCTCCTTCGAGACCTGGGGAGAGAGGCGGAGAATCTGTTCGTAGGCCTTAGCCACTTTTTGAGCAGGAACCTTGGAGAGGATTGGATCGGTGAGCATGAGCTCCTGGAGAAGAAGCTGCCGCTCCATATTTTCGAGCGTGAGATTAGCTCTTGGGGTGGCACCCGCAGGAGAACGACCCATAGCGCTTGTGAATCGCTCGCCCACACCTTTAAAAAGCTCTCCGTGAATGTTGGTTTTATTCAGTATATTTCCAACAGAAAGCATTCCCAAAATAGAAGCTTCCTTATTAGCTGCTGCTTTTTTCTCAATAGCAGCCAACACGGGATCAGTCTCCTCGACAGCATTCGCAGCCTTTACCGACTCATCTTTTTTTTTAAACTCAATAGGATCTTCCTCAGAAAACGCTGCTTTAGAGAGCTTTCCATTGCCGGCGACCAACTTTCCGATTTCACTGAAGTACTCCTTCTCAAAGTTCAGATTCTCTTCAGCAGTCTTAAGGATTTCTTCGGTCTGGAGAAGATCCTGAGCGCTCTTAAGAAGGTTGTCAAACATGTTCAGTTCCTTAACAGGTTCAAACATAACATAACCACTATCATGAACACCCCGCTCATCAGCTATTCCTGCAGTCTTGTAAACAAGATCAAGGTAAGGAACAGCGGCCTCGCCATGCTTACTGAAAGCCTGGGACTCAAACTCGCCGAAAGAAGCACGATAGCCTTCATCGCGACGGAAATGCTGAGCAAGCTTGGAGAAGTTGCTGTTAAGTGCAATCTCCGCTCCAACCTTCTCTGTTTTACCGTTGTCGAGAGCCTGCTCAAGATCGCGGATGATATTTGCGCTCTTCTCGTAGGCTCCCTTGAAGCTGAGTCCGTAGCTTTCTTCAGTGGCATCGGCTGAGGCAATCTTCATATAAGCTGCCTTATAGCGAGGATTTTTCAACATTCTGTTGTAGTTGAAAACCTCGTCGTTAGCTTCATTAGCTCCGAAAGTATCAGCGGCATACTGGCTAGCTGTTTTCTCTTTCCCATCGAATAGGGAGGTAACAACGGTAGGAATATCGGCGATATCAAAATGAGCTGAGCGGTCAGAAGCGCTCTTGAAGTGGTTGTAGTGAAGAGCCACATTGAGTGCCTCGCCTACACGATGGATGTAGTTAGGATTCAGATCCAGGTCAGAAGCAATTTTCTTCAGGGCCTCGGTAGGTTTAGTACCTCCGTTAACCTGTTGAATTACTTCGCTAAGGGCGATTTTTACTAGGGCGTTTGGCTGTTCCATAATCTTTATCCTTCATTTATATCAGGTTTCTCGAAAGAGTTCAATTCAGTAATTGCGGGATAGGGAGGTAATTCGTTTTCCTTCCGAGCCATACTTGCGATCAACTCCATGGCTTCGGTATCAGAATCATCCAGATTACTCCTCTCTTCGGCGGCATCATTAAGCAATTTAACTGTGCTGGCCTCCAGATGTTTAATCTTAGCAGTAAAGTAAACAGCTTCCTGCTTTTTAATGTGAAAGTTAGCCAACCCGCTAATAATTGAGTTATATGCTGCAGCTTCCTTGGCATTAGACACCGCTACTCCGATACTTAGGATATTATCCAGCATACTAGCAGCCAGATATTCCTCAATCTGGAATCTTTCGTCTGGCGTTAGGGAGGTGAAGCTCGATATAGCCTTTAACCCTACCTCACCAAGTTCAGCGGCTAGCTTATAGAAACGTTTATCTTTATCAGAAATAATCTCATTATCTACAAGTTGTGTAAAGTAAGCAGCTCGTGCAATCGGTTCTTTTGGAGCTGTTGAGAAATCAAAAAACAGCATTCTCACAGCCTCTACTTGCTCACGCCTCAATTTAAAGCGCCAGGCTACTTTCCAGTCAGGAATGCCTGCATAGATCTGATAACCAATAGCGTTATAGATATGATCATGTTGGCCTGAGACTCTTAGATCGAGAGCAAACTGAATAGCCTTATTTGGCTGAATTCCGGCAACATGATAGAGGAATTTCCTCATATAACCGTCAGAAACAAATCGGATAGACTCTCCGTTCCATACTGCCTGTGAGTTGCGATAACTTGAGCAATAGATTCTTCTTTGCTGCTCCTTCTTAAGTTTTCGGTTCAAGATGCGATAGAAAAGTGTTCTATTGTCTGCACCAAGACCATCAACTACGTTTTTTTGAAATCTGGGAGAGAAGGTATAGGAGCTAGAATCTACTGCACCCTTCTCCAGATCTTCGTCTGTAATAAAGCGCTTATGGATGTTGCTTCCTTCCTCAGGCTTGCTCACATATTGAGCTAATTCGAGCTTTCCAGGATTTAGATAAAGCACATACCGCCAGTTGGGGAAATTGTAGAAAGACCCTACCGGATTAACTATGATCGGCTTCTTCTTTTTTCTTTTCCGTGTCATGCGGTATCCTGAGGGGGTCTGTGTTGACCTGAGACATATCCGCCAATTCCGCCGACAAGTCCAAGGGAAAGAGCATTCAGTAAGAGATTTTTCTTAAACGCACCACCCAGATTATTTAAGTAGTTCATGCTTTTATATTCAGGAGTTGTCCCCTTACGCATAGCATTTAACCCCTTAAGCATGTTTCCAGCCAGTGTTCCTCCCGCCTGTAGGGTTGAAGGGAGTGCTGTGGCAGGTACCGCTAAAGCTCCACCAAAACCAGCACCAATTAAACCCGAGAGAGCTGGGTTATGCTTATCGAAATAGGAGTCGGCTACAGCCGCTGCTTCTCCTCCTGGAAGAGCCGAAGCGTAAGGATGTTCCTGAAGAATATTCGCAGCTGCCTGAATATCTTCATCTGAGGGTTTTGCTGTTCCCGCAAACAGTCCGCCGGAGGCTCCAGCAATAGCGCCCAAGCTACCAGATTCCAGCGCACCACCCTTGGCCTCATTCGCTATAAGTCGTCTATATTTATCAGCAGCGTTTAGCTTTCCAGCTCCGCCTTTAGCAAAAAGAAGCTTTAGATTACTTCCGAATGAGGGAAGTGGATTAACCAACTTACCTCCCGAGAATGGAGGTCTTCCGCGCCCCATTAAACCTATAAGCCCTCCAGCTACGGCTCCTACAGGCGCAGCCACAGCGCCGAGGCGGAGAGCATTGGTAAGCATCTGCTCATTTCGAGCCTCTGGATTACCTTTGGCCTCCCTTACCTTAGCGATAGCTTGGTTGATCTGCTCTCTTCGAATGTCTGGATCGTTTGAGATAACCGCCCTAGAGGCCAAAGATTCGGCCAATGGCCCTGCAAGAGATCTGGCCTTGCCTGGGATATCTTCTATTGAGCCTGCTAGGGTATCTTTTACTGGTTCGGTATACAGAATATTATCACGTAGAGCCTGGAGTGCTAAATATCGCTTTAAATAGCTGCTATCGTTTTTAGGCTGCTCAGGCATCGTAGTAACATTTTAAATAAGTAGGACCGACAGAAGACAGTACTCTACTCGAACGTTGTCAGCAATAACAGCTTAAACGTCAAGAGAATCGGACTTTGTCATATTAATCGAGAGCTCTGGAGACTTCTTTTTAAGGAAGATAATCAGATCTCCGGTATTCTTAAATACACTGGTCACCAACTCAACCAGTTCAGGAAGATCATTACGGCCATACATTTCGACAAACTTGTCGGTATCCCAATGAAGCAGGAAGAGAATGCGTCCAAGGCGATCCATTCCTTCTATGAGTGAAGGAAGATATTCGGTAATTTTATCATTTACGCCAACGTACTTAGCAAGTGTTGCCATTGAATGAACATCGAAGATTTCCTTCTGGCCATTCTGAGCTAGCTGAATAGCCTGCTGAACAAAGCGTGGCTCAATTCCATTAATCTCTGGCATTGTTCCAAGCCCGAGCTGACTAGGATTGCCTGTGTAGCTTTCGTCTCCTGATGCGCGGCTCTCCTGACCTATTCCAACGTAGGTGGGCTGACCAATTTCATTGGTGTAAGGCTGTTCCTCGTAAGGAGTAGGAGCAATATCGCCAGTATATGCTTTCTTCAGATGGCCTTCAACAGTCTTATCTGTGATAAGGTTGTCAACAAGGTCAGAGGCTTCCTTGTAGTCGAGACCTAGCTCGGTAACCATAGCGATCTTGGCTTTAACAGGATTGTCGTACTGCTTCTTGGCACCTGCGATATTCACAAAATATTCGCTACCGTTGGTACGAACAGTCATTGGGAATACATTCTTCTCAGTGAGGAAGCCGTTGAGGTCTGATAGACATCCAGGCTCGCCCTTCATCTGCCGGGTCTTTGCACTCTCCTCCTCACGAACACGCTTGTCTTCTTCCCGCTTCTCCTTTTTGGTAGTTGGCAGTGCGGCAGGAAGGCCTTGGCGGTAATGATTCTCAAGCTTAACCTCGAGAAGCTTATAACCAGAGGGGACGTAGATTGTCGAACCATCATAGCTGAGTTCGCTTCCAGGCTTCTTGGTCATAACCAGGAGCATCTCTGTCTTCTTCTTAGGGTGATCGTAGAAATTACCACGAGGAAGGTCGTGTGCGCTTCCTGGGCGGTCGGTCCTGCCCTGATAATCAGGGTACATTCCGCAATCAGGGCGAGCACTCCAAGGCTCAACACTAATACGGCGAATACCGTTGGCATCCTTGAAGTTAGCATTAATTCTGAAAGGCTGAGTAGCCTTAAGTTCCTCATTCACAAGAACATAAACAGAGCTGTAGGCGGGCTTACCCTCAGCAGGATCAACCATCATCTTGTGAACTTCGCTGTAGTCCTCGACACGGATTTGGTCCTTAACAAATACACGCTTCACATCCTTCAGATAAGCTGTTCCCTTCTCTGAGGCGTCTAGGTCAATAACAATAGCGTCATCTGTAGCAAAGTGCTGTTGAAGCTGCTTAGGACGAACAAGGATCAGGCCATAGTTGATTGTTCCGGCCTTGGTGATATAGGGATAGAAGCCACTCTGGTCGGGGTTCTGGAATTTCTTAACGTAGTCTACAACACCGAAACGGCTCTTAGCCTCCTGGGGACGGTTATCAATAACCACATAACCCTGGGTCATGAGGTTTTCACGCTCCTCCTTAGAGAGATTTGTGATATCTTCCTTATCCTTCTTGGTAACGATCTTAATCTTATCACCATTCTTCTTATACTTGGTCCCATCTTCGGTCTCTACAATGGCGGCAGCAATCTTCTCAAGGGGATAAAAGCGAAGTAGAGCCTCACAGAACTCTGCATCTTTCTCGATTAGCCCCTTGAACGCCTGCTTGGTTTTATTGTCACTATCCTGCACATAGTCCACAACGCTAGCAATAGAGTATTTGCCTGTGCGGGGAGGAACAGTCATCTGGCGGTAGTCGCCCTGCTGGGTGTCTCGGGTAAGATTATTTCTGTTCTCGTTACTTGTATGTCCAAAATCAACAATATCATCCTTGAGGAAGAGTTCGGCAAAGTCTTCATTAAGTGGGTAGAACTGCTCATTATTCTTAGAATAGAGAAGATCGAGGTTCTTGACCTTTCCGTTTACGAAGAAGGCAGGAACATAGAGGATCTGCCCTGATTGTGAGCGAAAACCGAATACACCTAGAGCCTTAGTCTGATCTTCGTTCTTTTTTACAATCTCAAAACCTATAAGGAAAGGGAGAATGTTTTTAAGGCTGCTTTGAAGCTTGTCATAGGCCAGCTGAAAGAAGGCCTGTTCCAGGGATTCGTCGGTTGCGGAGGTCTTGATCATGTTTTTACCCATAGTTACATTTAGCTATGGATTAGTTTAAGTTTTTTAACCTACGAAATCAACTCTATTTCTTGAAGTTGCTTGTTTCGCCAAAGCCTACACCATAAGCAAGTCCAGGAATCGGACTAGGCCCTCTAATATCTGAGGATGCTCCGGCATTAACAGCATTAGCAAAACGTTTGGCTAGGTTGGTGCTGTAGAGCACATGCATGAAATCATCCGTATGCTCTGGAACATCTAAAAGTCTAACCATGTGCGGCTCAAAATTAGGCGGATTATCGTTAACAGTAATAGACTCAATTCCGTGAGCTTTAAGGTTTTTGATAACCTCTGAAGTTACTCTAGTGCCTATAGTGTAATGAAGTTCGGGCTGTTCAAGATACTTACCTTGTGCCAAGTCAGAACGAACTTCCTTGCTGCTGGCTCTGGGTGTGTAATGTTTTTCCAGCGCGCTATAGCTCACGATCTGGTCTGGAAGAAAATTTCCAAGACCTTCAGGATCAATTATCTTAACATGGTCAATAGCGGATCGGGCGATAAGCTCGAAGTTACGGCGGTTCACTCCTAGGTTACCCTCATCGAAAGCCTGCTTCATTGCGGTAGCATAGTATTTTCTGCCCTCACCGATTCCCTTATACTTAACAACTTCACCTGGATCTATAAGCCCGGTTCCGAGTACGTCGCCCTGTTCTACGCGGTCGCCTACCTTTACTTTAGGCTCCTGCCCGATTCCAACATAGTATTCTTCCTGACCCACGTCGATAAAATAACCTCCGGCGGCCGCTTGAGCTACTCTGGTAACGATCCCATCATGTTTAGATAGCGGAGCCTTATGGATAAAGGTCTTAGGGATGTTTGCCAACTGGTTAATAACCTTAAATCCGCTAGCTCCTCCGAGAGATGTAGCAGCGCCACCACCATGACGAAGTTTCATAGCGTATTCCGTAAGCGGCTCACTGACGGCTGTGGCTGCTACCAAGCCTATATAGCTATCTGGAGCAGCGAGTCCCTTCTCACGCATACCCACACATAGCTGACAGACAGAACCGAAGTGTCCGTTCTTGCTAGCTCGGCAAGTCATAGGAGACCTCACTAAGATAGTCTGGATTCCTTTAGCTTTTAGTTCTGCCAACATTTTGGCAGTTACTTCATTGTTTCGATTATAGCCACCCGCAGGCTGCGCCAGGTAGGCTCCTACAGAATCTTTGTCGCTTACATTTACTGAGATACCTGCAGTTGTTCCACAGTCGTGCTCTGTAACCTGAAGGTTCATAAGAGCCCTAGAAAACTGCTTACTAGAGTATCCGCCCTGGGCAACACCTATCTTCTTAACAACTTCACCAGAGCGCGTACCAAAGGAGGTCACCAGATATTCTGGAAGTGTGAGTCCTTCTGCAAATGAGCTCTTAACAGGAATATCCATCTTGGGTTGACCGTCAGCATCCACAACAATTCCCTGAGTAGCGATTGTTGAACGATACTGTGCGGGTGAGCCACGACTTCCAGCTAGAATAATCTTGGCCAAAGACTTGTTGGTCTTCAAACCTTCATCGAGAATAGTTTTATTAATATCCTCCATGATGTTGTTATACTTATCAAAAATGCGCTGATTCTTAACAGCATCAGAATCGTTGGTAGCATGTACCTTGTTCTGGAACTCTTCGAATTTATTGTAGATCTTTTTTGTATCCACAGGGGAAACCAGGTCTTTCAAGGTGATAGACGTTCCCTGCCGGGTAGCAATTTCAAAACCTAGCCGGGTAAGATCAGATGCAATTTTGCTGTAATTATGCGGCTCAAGCTCAACAAGTTTGTTGAATAGTGCGTAAATACCTTTCTTATCCAGAACGGTATTTTCAATCAAATGATGTAAGTGTTTTGGAGTATACTCCTTTAAAAGGATACGTCCAACTGTAGTCGATTCCATGTTTAACCCTTTTTGGAGATTTTTTCCAGAAAAGTGCGGACAGGATTGGCTGAAGCTTGTTTTTGTTTCTTTTCTGCCTCTATCTGGTTCAAAACCTCAAGATCCTGAAAAGCAGGCTCCATTAGCTTCCCTTCTAAGTTTTCCTGTGTTTTGTCCCCTTCTGCAGTTTCTACTTCACGGGCTTCATCATTATCTTCCTCGTGAAGAGCTTCGGTTCCGGTAGGGGTTATGTCTTTTTGGGGCGTTTCAGCTCCTGCCAATTTTTGACGAAGGAAGCAAACGTAGTCGTAGTTAGGATCACCAGGACTAAAACTGTCGAAATAACTAGCCAGTTTTTCTAAAGAAGTCATTTATTGTCCTCCGGAAGCTCCGCCCATAGGTGCGGAGTAAATTCCACCCTGCTGAGCCTGAGCCTGTTGTGCTTGTTCTTGTTCTGCCTGGGCTTGGGTCTGCTCCTGCTGCTGTTGTGCGGCTTCCATTTTCTTATTATGGGAGTCTGCCATCTGCTTCACCTTAAGGAGGCTTTGAGTGGCTTTTCCGCCGCTTGATAGATCGAGGAGTTCACGAACAGAGAGAGTGACCTTGGTGTTGTCGAGGCTGTTCTCTGCGTTGTGATGACCTTCTTCCTGAGGAGCTTGTTCTTGGGGCTGCTCCTGAGGAGCCTGTTGAGCTTGGTCGGGCTGAGCTTGTGCCTGAGGTTGAGCCTGGGGCTGAGCCTGCATCTGGAGCTGTTGGAGAAGCCCCTGGATCTGCTGGATCTGCTGCTCGGGTGGGAGCTGCTGCAGTTGCTGAAGCATAGGTGCAACCTGCTGCTGAACCTCTGGAGGAAGAGTCTGAAGAGTTTGCTGAAGCTGAGCATAGGTTTGTTCGAGCTGCCCCTGTTCCTGTTGAACCTGAGGATTCGGGACAAATGCCTGCTTTACGAGAGAATCATAAGATTCGATGAGATTGGCTATTTTCATTTTGGTTGCTCCAATTCGATTATTTTTAATATTTTATCTTTCAGCTCTTTCTTTAGACTCCTAATTCTACCCGCTTCTCGAGAACCTTTCAACTCATGATTACCGGAGTCAAGTATTCGATACTGGGTTAGATAGCTTTCCAACTCACCCAGCTTCTCATCATCTGTAAGGCTGTGCCAAATATTTTTGTCGACCATTGGGTGGGAAAGCTTGGTGTTCGTTAGAATTAAGATAATTCAATCCGATCACCAACGTCAAGCTTCCCAGCCAAATAATCTTTAACTACCTCTCCCGGAGAGTGGTACTTCTTAGGAGTATTTTTCTTATCCTCATAACTGGCAGCAAACAAACCTACGGCTGCCTCGTTTGAGGGGGTATAAATGGGTGTAAAGGTTCTATGATAGATTAAATTTTTCTCGGGAAGGAGTTTCTCCTTAACCTCCTCCTTAGCGTCGTCGGAAGCCGGAATCTGTATATTAAGTTGATCTCCATCACTATCTGCACCGTAACCCTTAAAAACAAGAGGATTGAGCTTGATCGAAAAATCCTTCGGATCTGGATTAGGTTTTAGGAAGAAGCCTTGGAAGTTATACTTAGATAGCTGAGGATCGCGGGTAACAATTCCTGGACGGTCTTTTAGTTCCTCTTGAAGGGCCTGACTAGCTAGAGGGTGTTTGTTTTGAACATAGTCTCTGGCTTTAGTAGCTGGAACACCTTGACGAACAAGCCTTCTAATGATGAATGGGGAGTATACGTTCCAGAGAATAGCTTGAGGAATTGCTGCCTCGTTCAGCTGGAGTCGACCATCAGGAACAAGAACGCCTCGACCAACCAAATCGATCGGTTTGTTGACCACCTTGGCCTGGAACATGGAGCTCTTTGCGCTTCCTCCCTGTGTTCCTAGTGTAGTAGCTAACAGACCCTTGAAACGCTTCTCCTGACTTCGAACAGAAACAGGTTCTCCTAAACCATAAACAGCTTTCACACCATCATAAAGATCCTTTCTAGCTTTCTGGCTCAGCTCCTCAGGAGTGTCCTTGTCAATATGGGAGAGTCCGCGATTAACCAGCATTAGATCCTTATAGAGCTCATTAACATCGGCCCCCATGATCTGATTTCCTTGAGCGACAATAGGACGATATTGTGCAGGTATAACAGGAACCTTAGAGATCATGAGATCAGTCGGATGCATCTTATTTTCCTTAAGCATTGTAAGGAATGAGAGAACCTTAACAGCACTATCTCTATTAGTTTTCCTATTTGACTTAATGTAATCTCTAAGCTCCTTTATCTTATTATCAACATTGATATTTTTTAAAACATTTTCAATCTTACCTGTACGGATCAACCCCTCATAATCTGTCTTAGTAATACCTAGAAGTTTTCGGAGAGGCTCCTCACTAATTGGATTAGGAATTTTAGCATTTAGCTCAATGTGGTTATAGTTATCCCCGAAGATTCCGGTATTCACCGGATCAAATAGCCCACTATCCTCATGAACAAGGTCACCTCCCTTTAGCTTATAGGTAAGCGGCTCTTTAACTTCTCCTTTTGATAGATTAGCTACATGGGCATCTGTTTGGGGAAGAATGTTAAATCTTGGGCCGTCCTGGCTAACATGAACTCCGCTTCCTTCCAGATGCGATATAAATTTATTGAAGATAAAAGGAACTTTAGGTGGTGGTGGGGTTAATCCCAGCTTAAGAGCTGTCCAAAACTCATCATTCTTAGTGCTTCGAACTACTGCAACATCTCGTAGAACTGCCTTTGCGTCATTGGAGAGTGCAACGGTAGTGGCAAGATTACCAAGTCGCTTACTCTTCTCTTCACTTCCTGCTTTGGAAGGCTGCATATTAATATCATACGTAGTTCCTGCACTACGACTCGAGATCTTGTCCTCGGCAATGTGATGAAGTCGTGTATAGTAAGAGGGGCCGGTAAACACCTCAATAGTCTTTCCAGAGATAGGATCCAGAACCTTCTCAGTGTCTTTCACTCCGTGCTTTTTCAGGAGGTCGATAGTTTTTTCAATCGAAGATCCTGCTGTGAAAGGCGTGACGTTCACAGGCTTTCCAAGCTTTTGAGCAACCTTACCCACGGCCATAGTTGTGATGAGTCCTGGGGCAACACGACTAGTTACGCTCATCGAATTAAGCAGAACATCGATAGGTTTTCCGTCCTCCCCCTGAGGCATCTCACTATTTGAGACAATTCGAACTACTCCCTTGGCTCCGAATGGGTTTGAGAGCTTGTCGCCCTGCGCCATTGTTCGCCGTGTTTTAACGGTAACAGTGATAAGTTTTCCAGTATTACTAACGTCAACAACCTCGCCGTCGTGCTCGTAGTTCCAGGTATCGCTAATATCGGTATATGCGTTCTTAAGAGCACGGGAGAGTTTGCCTAACTGGAGCTCGAGTGACTTCAGGGTCTTTGGCTGGAACGCGAGGATAACTGGATCACCGTTCTTAAGGATTGTTCCGCGCTTAACAACACCACGGCTGTCGAGCTTTCCGAGCTGCTCGTTAAAGTATTTGTTAGGGAATAGAGAAATAAAGCGATCCTTATCTGTCTCAATTCCACGAGCAATCTCCATACGTATAGGAACCAACTGCTCTGCCTCTAGTTTTTTTGCAGCATCCTCACTAATAACCAGAGCATCTTCAAAGTTGAAGGAGCGATAGGGCATAACCGCGGTCTTAAGATTCATTCCGAGCGCCATATTTCCAGCCTTATCAGAATAGTTGCTGGTAGCCATGAGCTGACCTGCAAATACAGTATCACCAACTTTTACGGTAGGTGTATGATGAATATAACTTTCTCTACCTACAAGATAGTGTTCGTAAAGTTCGTGAGTAACAGTTTTTCCATCGTTACCCCTCACAACAATCTCACAGTCATCTACTTTAGTCACTTTTCCGGCAATCTTGCTTCTAAGGCTTACCAGCTTTTCACCAAAATCCTTAACGAAACTCTTCTCTGTCTTTGTAGAGGCGCTCTGTACTAGGGGAGTTTCCCTATTCACAAGAGTCATAGCCTGGAGCGAACTCTTATCACCGATAAGTACACGAGCACCAGAAACAGAACTCAAACTAGGAATTAGATTTGTTACCGGGCTAAAAAAATCTGTAGTGTGGGGGATCTTATAATCCACCTTTGTAGATTTAGGAACCTTCTTTAGCTTTCCGCGGTCGAGTACAAACTTATAAGAGTTGCTAGGCATAATAAGATTTTAACACAGAGACTATAAATGGCAAGGGGTTGAAGACCTTTCGGATCCTCAACCCCTCACAGTTACACCTCTAGAGGGTGGTAGAAGTTATCCGCGCCAGCTGTTTGTATAGGCCTTATCAAGCTGGTCTTTCTCCATAAGCTTCCTCATATTTTCAGGTGAGCTGAGACGTTGAAGAGATTCTACCTCTTGTTTCTTGGCTCCGTACGCCGGGATTGCTCCGGCGCTTGCGCCTCCGATCATCCCGAGGATTTTAAGGAGCTTAGGAAGCTTTCCACGAAGATAGGCGTTCGATGGGCTAGCTCCAAGAATCTTGGGGTGCCCTGCCATTGTTCCCGCCATATGTCCGAGACCTGCCCCCATAACTCCACCGAAAAGTCCACCACCAATAGCACTCTTAGCTCCTGCCACCTCAGGAGAAGTTCCTACAGCTTTATCGCGAGCAGCAAGCATTCGCTGTGAATAGTCTCTAGCGTGGTCGCCATAAGGATCATTATAGACTGGGTAAAGACCGCCCTGAGCGAGCTGAGAACGGAGAGCTGCGATATCGCCATCCGTCATTCCGTCTGTAGCGATTGCCTGCTTTTCACGAAGTTCGAGATTAGCTATGGCTTCCTCCTGGGAAAGGCCATACTCTGCAGCCTTAGCCAGATAACCCTTCAAGAAAGCGGACTTCTTGAGTGCTTCCTCTGTAGGAGCTCCTTCGCTCCCTGGACGGCGCATATGCTCGCCAGACCCATTCGCGATTCTTTCACGTTTAGCATGGATATTAGCCCAAAGGCCTTTTCGTTCACTCATTGTATTATATTAGCAGTTCCAGGCCCGAAGGCTCTTATTGATTCGACTATCAGGGTCACGCTTGGCTTTCTCACCAGTAAGCTTAGCACGCATCCCTTTCATCCTGGCACAGAAGCTGGCACGACGACCTTTGGCTTCTTCGGTCTTGGGATGTGGGGCGGGAGGCTTGAGGTTTCCTCCGTGAGCCCTATTATAACTAGCACGACCCTTGGCGTTCAGCCCACCAGCAGGATTCTTTCCTTCGCTCCTTGTCCACGCCTCAGAGGCAGACTTATAGATAGCTAGGGCTTCATCTGGAGAAACCCCATAGTTAGCTGCTCTCTTTAGGAAGCCGTTGATAAAGGCGTTGTCCATAGGTTACTCTGCTGGGAGAGCAGTCTCAGGGTTGCCTGGTCTATAGTTGCGGGCAGTTTCCTTAAGCTCATCATTACCGAGCAGAGCATTAATAGCGGAGGCCCTGCCGGTGACTCCTTCACCAATAATAGGGTGCTTGTGCTGGAAAGCGTGAGTTCGACGAAGATACCTATGAACCAGCTCAGAAATAGGACCGCCAACAAAAGGGTTTAGATAATAGTGCCCTGGATGGTTTTCGCGATTATACTTATTAGCCTCAATAAGTTCATCAAGAGCTCTAACCTTAGCAGCCTGCTCCTGTCCATAAGGACGCTCTGCCTGTTTAAGAAGGGTCTCGGCTTCCTCGGGAGAAACTCCATAGTCAGCTGCTCTTTTTACAAATCCATGGATAAATGCGTCGTTCATATAGTTTATTTTTTTAAATTTTAGCACCTCCTAGGAGGGAGAGCAACTAATCTTTGGGGTCATCCACGAACCGAAGACCGCAACGCCAGAGGGCATGTGCCAGATCGTCACTGATCTGATCCACAACCTCATTATCCAATTCCCATAGGGCACAGTGAACAAACTCATCTATGAGCGTCTCGAGCATAGCTTTGGGAGTCTGATTTGGATCTACAGACACAGTTTTGCCTTTGGTCGAGGGAGGGTCCGTGAGTCCTCGGGCTTTCTTTGACTTAATCATGTCCCTCTGGAGCTTGAAACGATAGCGCTTGTTCCGGATGGTAAAGCTCTTGATCTTCCGTAGCCGTTTCATAGTCCCATAAGCTTACCCGGTTCCGGGGATGGTCTCAACCCCAAAAGTGCCGGTTTGGAGAGCACCCACCTAGATAATTGTCAGTGCTATACTTTCTACCTCCACACACATCGCTATTTCCCCTGCCTAGATGGATAGGATACACACACCCAAGAAAGATAAGACTGAGCCTTTTCCCATGAAAATTTCGGCGGCTCGTCGGATTAGGTTTATCCCATGGAAGGCTTGGGAGTTGACAACCTAGCCCCTAGCGGTAAATTCATTCTCTTACACACCTATGGAAGAATTCTCGTATAAACCAGCTCCTCCCACAACAAGCAGGATGGGAGAACTCAGAAGCTCAGAACCTTGGGAGCCTATGAATCTCAAGGTATCTGACTCTCCTGGTGGAAAGTATGAGACTAACTGGGCCTCTCTAGACTCCATACTCTCTAACTGGTGGAATCTTCCTGATGAAACCTGCATGGCTCTAAACCGTGTATTCGAGACCAACCTGATGGGTGTTACTCGTCGTGGCGAATGGGAGTTCTCTCACTATAGCTCCTGGGGGATGAAGCGTCGTGAGAACTTTACCACTCACCTAGCATGGCTCTCTATGATGGAGGGTCGTAATGATCTTGTTCGTTCTATAGTAGACCTTGATGGAAGCTTTCGCCCTAGGCAGAGTTCCACACTCTCTCCTCGTACAGGTAACCGTATGGGTAAGATCTGGGTAAAGCGTCGTGAGAGCGAATTATCAGAGATGTTCGAGTGTGGGTGGCGGGCTAAGACTGTTGTTGTTCATGTGAATCCTGCGCTTCAGCTATCTGACTCTATGGATGAGGCTAGGGCTGGTTGGAGAGAGGTAGAGCATCGTTTAAAGCTTGCTGGTCGTCGTGGAGACATAGCTGCATGGATGTGGAGTCATGAACTCTCTGTCTCTTCCTTCATTCGCAAAACCTGGGATCAGCATACTCATACCCTTGTCTGGTATCGTGGACGTTGGACCGAGGAGCTTGAGAATCGCATTTTTGGAGATCTTCCACATACAGCCGACCCTAGGGAGTTTGATGAGGTTTCCTGGGGCTTTAAACGCTATATGGTCTATCTCCACGGGATAGATCTCGGCTACGGGGCCTATCGTGAGGAATGGTGTCCTGAACTCTCCAGAGAGATAAACAAGAACGTGGAGGAGATGACCTATGGCCTAGAGGAGATGATGCGTGGTTTTCGTCGTATCGGAGGTGGAGGGTTCCGTGGTGGAGAGAAGAATCGTTGCTTGCCTAAGGGGGGTGAGAATAGTACAATGAGGAGGAAAAATAGCGCTTATGAGAGATCTAGAAACAGAAAAACTAGGAATGCTCCGAGAACTCGAGGAGAGGGGTTACTCTCTGGAGGAGAGAACAAAGATAGCTGCAGAGCTATACCCCACAGAGGAGGAGATCTTGGAGAGGGCTGGTTGGACCGGCTACAAGACCTCGGAATCTCTCGTCCAAGACCTAATAGCGGAGAGCCTGGAGTTTCGCAGGGGCTTCAAGGAAGCCATGATGGAGGGGGGAGTGGACGAAGCAACTGTGGAAGGAATCTTCAAGGAAGCCGAGCTGGCTCTGGAGGGTGTTCTCAACGGGGAGATGGAGAAGAATGCAAACGCTTTTGGAACCTTAGTAAACGGAGCAAAAGGACTGTTCAACCTAGGAAAAGGCTTCAAGGGTCTGGCAGGCGAAGGAAATTCCGTAGGAAACTTCATAAAGGGAGTTGTTCCAGAGGCTCATGGGCTGAGTGAGGAAGCTCTCGGCGGACTCTCTCAGGGAGCAACCAGAATGGGTTTGGGGAACTGGCTCCAGGGGAAGGGCTTTAAGAATACCGGTGAGCAGATAGCTAATTGGGGGAAGGGAGCTCTTCAGGGCGAGGTCCAAGGGCTTCAGAGCGCCGCCAATGCTATTCCCAGAGCAAACTCTGTAATGTATAACGGAGTAACCTACAATTTCAATCCAGAAGGAAAACTCTGGCAGCGGATGAATGCCAAGGGCGGAGTTCAGAGTCAGGCTGCTAAGGGAGATATCGCAGAGCTCGAAAAGCTCCGTGGAAATACTCTTCATGTGGATGGTCAAAACTACTTCCATGATCCAGACCTCGGTTGGAGTACAGCTAACGCAAAAGGAACGCTTACTCAGGTAAGCAATCCAGCGCTTCAGGCACGCCTGGGAGGAATCCATTCAGGCAAGATTCCTCACACTCCAGGAGGAACTCCTGGTGGTCCTGCTCCGGCTGGTGGTGCTGCGGCTGCTACTGCTGCCGGTGGTTCCAGCCCCTCAGGGGCCTCTACTGTTCCCCCTAAGCCCGGCTACTTCGGTGGGATGGGTGCCAGGGCTGGAAAAGGAGCTCTCTGGGGAAGCGGTATTGGCGGTTTGATTGGAGGTGTTCCAGGAATGGTTGGCGGTGGAGCCTTAGGAGCTACCGCCGGAGCTCTAGGAAAGCGCGGTCTTGGGGCTGCTGCTCTTGGTGGTGCCTATCTCGGAAAGCAGATGCTCTCCGGAGGTGGCGGGACTGATGAGTATGGTCTTCCTTCAAACAGGAACAACTTCATTCCTGGAATGAACAACAAGCTTACCGGAGGTATTGGTGGAATGCTCCTCTCTAGCATTCTTGCAAATCAGCTCGGGCTTCAAGGTCCTGCAGCCTGGATGCTTCCTCTTCTGGGTGGAGTTGTAGGCTATAGTCAATTTCCAAAGCTTATGAACCAGTGGAGAGATCCTCTCGGTTATGGCGAAAACATGGTTCCTCCTGCCCAGCAGGCAATGTATCAAGGAGCCTTCTCCAGATAATATGGTAGATCTAGATCTTTATGCTTTTGCCCGAGGTGTGGAGAGTGAGCTCGAGAAGCAAGGTGGAAATTTCTCTAGTCTCATGGATACCCATACCTCAGATGAGAACATTCTCCCGAGCTTTGAGGGTCAGAGAAAATGGCGATATGTTCAAACTCCCGAGGGCTTGAGGCTTTCTGACGGAGACCGAGTTTATAGCTTTGGTCTTACTGGCTTTGGCGGAGATACCTTGAGAGTGCCTAGGCTCTCTGACCCCGGACTTCTCGACTTCGAACAGGGAGGAATCGGAAAAGGAACAGCTCAGATCCATAGGTCAAATCCAGACTCTATCTATCTAACTCTCGCAAACGGGAGAGAGAATCCTACCTTCTATCTCGAACACAGCTCTGGAAAAGATTGGAAGTATATCCCTGGAAAGAAGCTTCGCAAGCTTCTCACCCAAGCTGAGAAGGGGGAGACTGAAGAAACTCCCACAGTTCCTGTGGATCCGCAGAGTCTTATTCTTGGTGCCGAGAAAACTGCCCAGCTTTGGAACGGCCTCGGAGGAAACGAGATGAATGACTACCTCTGGAAAGGGATCGAGAAAGGAAAGGATCTTCTTCAAGGAGCAGGAAACCATCCACTTCTTACCCTGGGAGGGCTTGGGATCGGAGCGCTACTCATTGATCGCATGCGGAAGAGAAAAAACCCTAACTATGCCATGGAGAGCTATAGAGCTCCCGACAAAACTCGGCTGAACAATGTAATTGCTCCTACCCTCCTTGCTGGTGGAGCTCTTGTAGGAGCTGGAAACATGCTTAGATAATTATGCCTCCGATCCCTATGCAACCATTTCAACAAGGAGTCCAGGACCTCATGGGTTCGGACTTTGCCGGTCTTGCAGGAGTTGGCCCCACACTTCTTCCAGAGGATCTGGCCAAGTATATTCGAGCCGATCAGGGATTGAATGCTCAAACCCGAGCACACCTACTCACTATTATTAATACTCCTGACATTGCCGGACACCTTCTAACTGGTGCAACCGGAGCAGCCATAGCGCTTGCCGTTGCTCGTTGGAGGAAAATGAGCGGATCTAGCCAAGTTCTTATGGGCTTGGCAGGATTCGGTTTAGGAAATATAATACTTAACAAACTTTCATCTCAGGGAAAGCATACCATGTGGAACCCCGAGAACGGGAAAAACCGTATACTCTTATGAAACTAACTAAACTTGCTGAAGAATTAAAAACAGAGCTCCTTCTAGAGCTGGCCAAGCAGGGGTCTACCCCCTGGGACTTTGAGCGTGCTCTTGGTCAGATCAACACCAGTGAAGGTGTTTTGAAGGTTGCTACTGAGTTGAACCTTCTTCAGGACTATCTTGTAAATCCCGGTGCCAGAGCTCTTCAATCCATTCCTGGACTAGCTATGAATGCTAGCGCCGGAGCTGGAGCTGCTGCCGGAATGACATTTGACGAGCTGGAAAAGGGTGTGTTAGATTTAAACCACTCCCTGGATCGTGAGCGTCAGAAAGTTCACATGATTCGGAGACTCACAGACAACCTCAAAAAAGAACATGGGATCAACTAAAGACAACAAAGAAACAGAACATTTCATCTTCGGAACACAGAGCGAAATCAAGAAACGCGCATCACGGAATCCTCAGCGAGAGGTACGCGGCGAACTTCTGGATGTAAAAGCCACGCTCGATGCTTTTGAAGAATCCAAAGGAATCATCAGGAAACCTAGAGTAGATATCTCTCAATACGAATATAAGAACATTATCCTTGACCCAGAGAAGGACGGAGACAGCCGAATGCTGAACCAGCTTCTTAACAGCGAGGACTATATTATTTCTCACTATAAAGACAACTGGACTCCTCAAGGAAACTATAGAATTTTTGTAATTTACGGAAAGAAAAAAGAAAAAGAATAACTTATGAACCAGAACCCCTACGCCAACACCAATGTTCCTCTCTCTCCTGAGGAAGCCTACCTCGCTAGTCGCCTCTTTGGAAAGAGTCTCTTCAGCGCTATTCAGCTCTCTAAGGAGCGCGAACGTGCTGAAAATCAGGCAATGGGGGCGGGTGGGGATGTTCTACGTATTCCTATTCCTCGTGAACTAGTCCCTGGAATGGGGAAGGAGAGTGCCGAGAAAACAGCCGACGATCTCAATAATAGTCCTGGAATCATTGGGCGCGCTCTTCGTTTTAACCGTAATCCTATTCGCACTCTTGTTGGCGGTGATGCCGGGTTTTCTGAAGGAAAGCGAGAATACTTCGAGATGGAGCGCCAGCAAATTCAGCGTGAGCTTGAACATGCGCAGCGCGAATATCTTCGCACCCTACAACAAATCAAACATGCTTCCGAGACACCAATGCTTGACAGCTTCGTGAACGGGCTTGCTTCGGAGCTTACTCTTGGAGAAGGGTTAGACAAGGTGAGTGAAAATACCGCTGAAACAGCTGAAATTAGCGACGGAGCCCTCAAGAGAGTTCTCGGAGATCTTCTCGGCCAGGCAAAGAAACCTATTCAGCCCGCTCTTGATCTTGGCGCTACAGGTCTTGCTTCTACCGCAGCCGGAACAGCCTACTTCACATACATGCTTAAGAAGAAGCTTCGTGAAGGTGGTGGAGCTCTTCCTGAGCCTGAGCTCCCTACAAGGATTGAACTTCAGCCCTATAACGTCTAAGCTCTATGAAGATCGACTGGAAGGAATTCGAGCGCGGCTTCGTTGGGGAGAAGCAGGCTGGAAAGTTCGGTGATTGGTTTCAGCCCGGCAAGATCATGGATGGAGTTAAAAATAGTGTCTCCGGTTGGTTTGGTGGTGGTGGTGGGAATACTGCGGGAGGAACCGGTCTCGGTTCTATGCTTCTCCCATTAGCGGGTATGATGAAAGGAAATGGAGTAGCCTCGCAGACTCCTCAAGCCGGCGCTGTGGCTTCCCCAAATATCACAGTTAATCTTGGAAATCCCAAAAACATCCTAACTAGCCGTCCCGGTGAAGTGAATTCTATGAACAACCCCAAAACAGCTGGGTTGATAGACCCGAACATGGTGCGTAGCGTCCTTACAGCGAAGGCCATTAATGGAATTAGTAATACCCTTCAAGTTCCCGTTTCTCAGGAAGCCCAAACCCATCCTACCCAGCTCCAGCTGGAGGCGCAGCACCCAGAGATGAAAAAGCTTCTTGAAGATCCCTCTACAAGAGAGTATCTTGAAAAATTACTAACAGAAGAACAACGTTAAAACATGATACAGCCTCCAGCACACACCAGAGAATTTTTTGATCCTACTAAGCTGAATGAGTTAATTCAGCGGCATGCGCTTGATGGCTATAAGAAGAAACTGTCGGAGATTGAAACCAACGATCACAAGCTTCAGGTAAAGGCGCTAGAGCTTGGGAAGGTGAACTTCACTCTAAGCGACCAGAAGAATGCAGTTTTAGAGAAGAGGGACCTTACCATACCCATCAAAGGAACTGTGGATCTTCTGGACAAGCGCTCCGGTAAAGTCGTGGAATCAAAGAATGTGACTGTGGCAAACATTCCTTTTGTTACCGAAAGAAACACCGTGATCTATAATGGGAGTGAGTATGAGCCTATTCATCAGCAGCGACTTCTTCCAGGAATCTATTCAAGAATTCGGCAGAGTGGTGAAGCAGAGGCACACATTAACCCAGCTCCAAGAACAGGTGTTTCTGGACGCGTCCTGTTCCTTCCCGAGGAGGAACTCTTTGTTCTCATGATTCAGAATACCCAAATTCGTCTCTACGGAATCTTGAAGGATTTAGGAATCTCAGACAGCCAGATGGCTGGAGCCTGGGGAAATGAAATTTACATGAAGAATAAGTTTCTCTATCGCGGAGACGAAATAGATAAACTCTACATGAAACTTTTTAGTGTCTGAGTTGACACTCGAGGTAACTCGAGGTAAGTTGAATGTCTCAAATGAGATGAAAGGTGGTGACTACACACATGAATAAAAACGCATACGAAATCAGGCTAGACGTCCTCCTGGATGCACATCGATTCTGCACGGAGATCTTCCATGCAAGGGTTGCTGCTCTCGGAGCCAGCGCCACAAAGGCGGATGTCGACAAGATCATTCCTACCAAGAAGGAAATTCTTGAAACAGCAGAACTCTTCTACGAGTTCATTAGTAACAATCACAACAAGTAAAAAGCATTTGCCTAACACACAGGCAAATGCTACAATTGCCTCTAGCAATGGAGAAACCTCATGTTTCTCTGGGAGCCTAGCTCCTGTTGCAAGAGGCCATTGTTAAAACAACAAACAAAAGGAAAATAACAATATGGCTATAAAATCAGTAAGAAAGGTCGCCGGAGCAGGCGAAATCGGCGGACTCAATACCTCCCGCTATGAGAAGGCAGAAGTTGCTTTTGGTGTAATCGCGCAGGGCTCATACAGCCTTGGCGATATCGCATCCTTTGATGACGTGCGTTCGCACCAGATCATCGAGGCTCGTATCACAGCCCACACCGAGAGCCCTGTTACCCTGGAAATCAATCCCGGAACAGACCTCTCCGAGCCCATCCTCCTGAACTACGGCAGCAATGTCAAGGTTAGCTACGTTATCCACTACGTTCGTGGAAGCGGTAAGGTTGGTGCTGGTCCTTCCCAAGGTGACCTCCTTCAGGTTATCCTCGGCGTTGACTAAGATCCCTCTTTATAGAGATAGATAAATGAATAGGCTGGGGGTGCAGGCTGAAAAGCTTGCACCCCTTACCTTTTTAAAAAATTTAATTGCGAGTCAGAGGAAGGCTGCTATATTTAAAACTACTGAGCCTACTGAAGGCGCAGCAACACCAACAAAACACATATGGAAGAAACAAACGAATCGAAAGTATATCGCCTTACCCAGGAACTCGAGCAGACCCGGAAAGAGAAGAAAGCTCACATGAAAGCCTATAACGAAGAAATCAAACGTATCAATGAGGAGATCAAGGAACTCCTTCCAAACAACCAATAAGTACTATGAGCGAAACAGATAACAACCCCACCGAGCCTAATAATCCTCCAGGTCGTGTGGAGCTTCCAGCAGTAGTCCCTACTGAAACTAATCAACACATATCCATGCTCCTCGTAGCTGACGGATTAGCGCAGGTTGATGAGCAGCTTAAGACTATTGACGACGGGATCAATGAATTGAACGTATCAGCTCAGCAGTTGAATGAGCGGATGACTCAGCTCCAGACGCGAAAAATCGCCACAATCGCTCAAAAAAATCTTCTTGAGGAACTCAAGAAGAAGATTACTGAGTTCGACGCGGTCTCTCCAGGAGCTAACCAATAAAACTCATGTGGGAGAACCCTAACAGCCTAATGAATCTATTAGGGTTCTCCCTACTCGTTGGTTATCTACTCCTTCTTTGGTTTAGGACAAACGCTTTTGTGGAATACATTTCGGTCTTTAAGCTCAGTCATTTTTTCCATGTGGACACCTATCATGAGCTTGTGGGAAATGGTTATAACGCCTCCTATCCTGATTTTTTGAAGGAGTATTTCGGCGACTCTTTTTTTGTTCGACTAGTTACTTGCCCTATTTGCCTTGGGTTTTGGCTGGCCCTTCCAGGGCTCCTTGTTTCGCCAAGCTATATCCTGACGCTCCCTTTAGGATTGTTTTTTTATGGGCTTTTGAATAAGCTTGTTTAATGGCGCTCAATGTAGATACAGAGACAGTTAACCTTGGAAATATCCCAGAGGGAGGGACTTCTCCTGTATATACTGCAGGATATAAAGATCCTTACGCAGGTATTGGAAAGCCTAGCTACTGCTCAATTGCTCCTGAAGTTTTTAAACCCTTTGACTTAGGTGCTCCGCTCCCTAAGATGGAGCAGAGCTGTACTTTTGCTTTTCCGCAGGTATACCCAACTCCTCCGATCTATAATGCGCCTTCACTGATCCCTACAGCTTGCGAAGATTTTAGAGCCAGTGTTTCGGTATCTCAGCGCGGCGCGGCTTCGGGAGACTTTACGGTTGTGCCAACCGGTACACCTATTTGCGGGCTAGATATCATCGGAACAATTAATGTAGACGCCTGCGAAAGTTTCTCAGCTACCACACAAACAAACTTGCGGGGTAGCTTAGCGGGCGAAGGACTTGTAGCTAACCCTAAAAGTACTCCAGACTGTGGAGTAGATCTTTCTCTAGACTTAGAACTTCAGGCTTGTGAAACATTTGCAAGTACTGCCCGATTTACAAAACTCCCAACCGCCATGGCGGGGTCTATAATCAACGTTGTTCCTGCTTCAAGACCTGATTGCGGTGTCGATGTGGAACTTGGGTTAGACCTTAACGTTTGCGAGAATATGTCATCTTCGGTCACTCTAGAGGTTCCTAGAGCAATGACAGGATCAACTGCAACAATTGCAAACAAAGATAATCCTGACTGCGGACTCGATCTAGCCTTAGACCTTCAGCTAGATGTATGCGAACAGTCTACTATAAGGGTTTTTCCTACTCTGGCCGGTTTAACGCTGAGCAGCTTTAAAAGTTCAGTTATTCCTGGTGACAGACCTAATTGCGGAGCCGATATTGGTCTAGACTTAAATCTTGTTGCTTGTGAAACATTTGGAGCTACGGCAAGACTAACAACTGACGATGGCTTCGGCTCTTCACATCTTATAGCCACCTCAACAGGTACTCCGAATTGTGGCGTTGCTCTCGATCTGAATCTTTCATTGGATGCCTGTAAAACCTTTGATGTTGTTAGCCAAAATGTGCAATTTCTTCATCAAGCCAAGGGATCAATCACTATACAACCTAGCAGCAAGCCAAATTGTGGAATATCTTTGGATGCTGTTATCGATGTTCTTTCTTGTGAGGAGTTTAAAGTCAGTACCCAAAATATTCGCTTTTTAAACCAGGCTACTGGAAATCTTGTATTTACTGCTTCCTCCATACCTAACTGCGGACTGGATGTTTCTGGAGAAATCAATGTGCAGGCCTGTCGATCGATGGATATTTCCACAAATATCCAATACTTGAACGAGGCTACTGGAACATTGGTATTTAATAAAGTTGCAGGAAATCCTGACTGTAGAATGGCTCTGACCGGAAGTATAGATGTCCAGGCCTGCAAACAGTTTACAGCAACCTCACAAGTACAGTTTAGCGGCAGAGCTAGCGGATCTATTCGAGCTGTACCTACAAACCGCCCTAACTGCGGAGTTACCATTGCTGGAAATATTCACGTAGACCCTATAGACTTGACTGGATACTGCAATTATATCAGTCTCACAATCGATAATATTTATGTAGCCCAGAATCCGCTCCAGGGAGATCTCTATATTGAAAACGGGAACGATAGCTGTACACTTATTCTGAAAGGAAGTCTATATATCGAGGGAAGCTGGAAAACACTAACAATTTGTAACGGAACAGAAACCGAAACAATTGAGGTTTGGACTAAGTCTCCTTAAGCCTTAGTTTTCAGGAACCTCAACAACAGAATTAAGAAAGGTCTGGTGATCGATCCAGGTTTTTTTACCGTCCGGTGTTTCTACCAGGCGATAGAGCTTTCCATCATCTCCCTTCCTGGTGTTCTTCACGAAGAAATTAACCACGCCGATTGTGGTAGCTTCCACAGTCTGAATAGGGTCCATGAGACCGAACTGCGATTCGTTAACTCCGCGAGAGCTGTCAGGAATACTCTCAGTCGAGCCAATTCCACCCTCGCCCATTTTGCTCACCTTATGGGCAAGCATATATTGCTCCATGGGATTAACACCTTCGATATTCTGTGAGAGTGCATTTCCAACGAACACACTCTTGATCTGCGGAGTAAAGAAGCCCGAGTGGAGCCAGGAGAGATTACGCTTCTGTCGGAGCTTCATCTTAGCCTTCTGCTGAATCTTACCGGCATCATGTTCGATGTGCTCCTTTACGTAATCTTCGGCTCCGAGGAACTTTGAAAAAGCTAGGTTGTCGCGATCATCCTGCGGGACTTCGCGGCTATAGATCTTGATGAGTTTTGCTGAAGCCTGAAGAACAATCAGTGGAGTCAAGCTGGCAGCAGGAACGCCCATCGTATGATTCATGACCGAAGCATCGAGTCGCATATTCCCAAAGTATTGCTTTATTTTTTCGATCTTTTCTTGTTTTGACAAAATACTCATATAGATTAATATAGTAGATGTACGTAAAAATAACAAACTAGAAATATGACCTTTGAGTTCAACTACGACCCGGAATCTGAGGAGATCCATATCACCTTCGATAACCAGCTCACTATGCGAGCCTACCAGGAGTATGGAAATATCGTTTTCTCGGGTTTCGAAAGGGTCGAGGATGAGGATATCGAAGATCTCCTAAAAAGTCTGTGCAAAAAAACTTTTAGCGTGCTAACTTGAGAGGATGACCTCCCAAACTACACACACGAGACCGACATGGGACGATTACGGAATGATGCTTGCTTATACGGCGAGTCTCAGATCCCCGGACCCATATAAGCAAGTAGGAGCAGCTGCCCTTCGTTGGGATAATAGTGTTGCCGGAACAGGATATAATGGAACACCTCCTGGAGTAGAGATAGACTGGGCGGATAGGGATCTTCGCCGTAAGTATGTTGTCCATGCGGAGGTAAATTGTCTCCGCTACTGTAAGCCTTCGGAAGTAGCTACCATTTATACCACACTTTCACCCTGCCAAGACTGTATCAAGACCATCGGAGCATTCGGAATCAAACGTATCTGCTATAGTGCTCTCTATGACCGCGATCAGACTTGTTTTGATATTGCTAGGGTCTATGGAGTTGAGCTAGACTTCGTATTATTCAAGCCCGACCTGTTTCAACTACCCTACCAGATTCCAGGTGCAGCTTATTCAGATTTGTAATAAAAACGCATTGACATGAACTCCAACAAGGAGAATATTAAGAAAAGTACAAAAACAAAAGAGCTCCCAAATTGGAAGCCTAGAAAGGTCCTCCTTACTAAGCGCCAAAAAGAGCTTCGAAAGTATAGAAAAACAATAGAACAAAACGAGTATGACGAACACAACTGGTAACACATGTAAGAACTGCCGCTATTGGGAAGCTGTTAATTCCTCTGGCGAGGAAGGAACACCAAACTTCGGAAAATGTCATAGGAATCCTCCACTCCTCTTGAGTGTTAAAGAAACAACCTATACAGGTTTTCCAATGATTGTAGACACCGAGTGGTGTGGAGAATTTAAGAATCGTGAATAAACCATACAAACAAAACAAACATATGAGAGCAAAAGCAAAAAACCAGAAACTTGTTTCCCGCGCTGTTAAAGCCGCAGGATTCAAAAATATTAAGGAAGCTAAGATGGCGCTCAAGGATGCACCCAAGACAAAGAGTTGCTCCTCATCAGAATGCGCTACATTTGAACAAGCAGGAGCAGCCCCTAAGAACGTTGGGGAGACGCTAGGACATACACCCAAAGAATCTAGGTTGAGGGCAGCTGTTCGAATGGTGCTTACCGAGAACTACGACGATCGTTCCCTAGCTGTGGAGCTTCAAGAAATCGTTCGCCAGTATGAGCTCCGAGCCTATCTAGAGGGTATCTATAAGCAGCAGACCGATGCCGATAAGTGCGGAATCAGCTGGTTCACAGTTTCCTTCTAGTCTCGATGTACCGAGAGATTACAGATCCCCTTGCCTTAGTTGTAGGCGGACTCTTAATCCTCGGATGCTTTAAGATTTGGAAAGATAGCTTTAAAGAATGACATATAGCTCAACGGTAGAGCGGGAAGCTGTTAACTTCTAGGTTCTAGGTTCGAATCCTAGTATGTCAGCATAATTTGGTGGTTGGTTGCATGGGTGAGGGGTCGACTTCTGATGGTGGGGTCGACCCCTCTTTTTTCTATTTGTCTCATCCTGTTTTTAGTATAATAAGTAGACCATGTTTATCTATATCGTAGCCCTTGCCGCTCTGTTTATCGCAGCCTGTGCAGCTTTCTTCTCCATCAAAGGTCTGATGATTCTCTTCGCAGGGAGCGCCATAAGTGTTGGAATTATGGCCAGTTCTCTCGAGCTTGGAAAGCTAGTTACTGCAAGTTTCCTCCATCGTGAGTGGAAGCGTATTAGCCTGGCTCTGAAAATATACCTCTCAATCGCTGTGGGTGTTCTCATGCTCATTACCTCCCTAGGTATCTTTGGATTCCTTACCAAGGCTTACCAGGAGCACCATGGGAAGGTTGTAGTCTACCAGACTGAGCTTCAAGGAACAGAAGCACAGATAGGAAACCTGAAGGAAGAATTAAAGATTAACCAGGAACGTATAGATACCTTGGGCGCTCTCCGTAAAGATCAGGAAGCTCGTGTGACAGCTGCGGGAAATCTCAGGAGTCCTCGTGAGCAGGCTTACCGTGCCATTGCTGAGGCCAATAAGGAAATTCAGGAGAAAGGAACTCGCCAGACCGAACTCCGTAAAAAGATCCTGGACCTGGAAGGAGCTAAAACCAACCTGACTACTGAAATGAACACCAAGACGGATATAGGGAGCTTCCAGTTTGTTGCCGGGGCTCTGGGTGTTGATGTAGATACTGCTGTAAGGATCTTTATTCTCTCCCTGGTGTTTGTATTTGATCCGTTGGCAGTTTCCCTCGTCCTAGCTCTTAATATTCTTGTTGAGCGCCGTGAAGAGGAGAAAGAAAAGACCGAGACGGTGTCTCGGAAATCTGCAGCATCTCCAGCTTTTCCCAAACCTACACCCCTTCCAGTCACACCAACTGAAGAGGCAGTTGAGGAAAAATCTACCGAATCACCTATAACCCTAGAGGTCCGGGAGGATAGCGGTAGTCCTGAACAGAAAGCAGCTTCTGTGGGAGCAGTTCTCAAGAAACGAGAACTAGACCCGAGTAATGATTCAATTCTTACTCGTGGTAAGTAATCTATGCACTTTGAGGATAGCTCTACTGTAGCGGTCCTCTGGATAGGTGGAGCTATTTTTACCCTCCTTATTTTAGGTTATGTAATAAAAGAATTGCGTAGAGGAAGTATAATGGGTAAAAAGGAAAGAACGCACGGTCATTCAAACTACCTCAGGTGGTCTAGATCGAATCGTTAAACTTACTGGAGTTGTAGCTCAATCGGTCAGAGCACCGCCCTGTCACGGCGGGGGTTGCGGGTTCGAGTCCCGTCAACTCCGGAATCTATTGACACCTGCGATAGGTAGGTTAAATTAGAAATATGCACAAACCCACCATCACATTCGACTTTGACGACACATTGGCTGAGTACGAAGGAGAGCTGAGAAATGGCTTATGGGTGACTGATGGAATACTTTCCCCAATAATGCGGGTAGTCGAACTCCTTATCGCCAAAAGTAAAGACCACAAAATCTATATCGTCTCATACAGGCGGAAAGAGGACTTGGCAGAGATCTGGGAATTTGTCCACAACTATGCCCTTCCTGTTTCCGGTGTGAGCTGTACTGAAGGGAAGAACAAGGTTCCTATTCTTCAGGAGTTAGGGTCTATTCTCCATGTTGACGATAGTGTAGAAGCTCTTGTGCTTGCTCAGCAGGCAGGAATACCCGGCCTTCTTGTTAATCGTGGGCAGGCAACCACAAACTCAACAGCAACCCTTTTTAATACAATTTAATGGAGCGTAGCTCAGTCCGGTAGAGCACTCTCCCTCATTTTAGGGAGAGTCGTCGCGGGTTCGAGTCCCGCCGCTCCGACCAATTTATCATGGTCTGGAAAAAGAAGACAAAACGCCAAGCTCGCAGAATGAGCAAGAAACGGCGTTGGAGAATCAAGAGAGGGAGTCAGGGAAATACCGCCGAAGATAATCAGGTAATCCTCGTAATTTACCAAGCAGCTAGAAGAATATCGAAATGCCTGGGAGTACAGTTCCACGTGGACCATATCTATCCCCTAGCTAGGGGAGGACGGCATCATCCTTCAAACCTACAACTTCTTCCAGCTCGTCTAAATCTCAGGAAGCGTGGGAGAATACCGAAAGAATTGCGCGGAACTAAACCCAGGAGGGGAAAGGCCCACGGTTAGGTCGAGGCTCTAACCGGTAGTCTACATAGAGCTCCTCGCCCTCCTCAATATCACGATGGGCGATAATAAGCTTCTGCTCGACAAACCAGTCGCAGTTAGGGCGACGAGAATGATTCAGATAGCTAAATTTTGACCAGCGGTCAGCTGTGAGGCAGCGCTCCTCATCAAGAGGAATATACCAGTTATAGGTGATCTGATGATCTGTCAGGAGATCAAAACGAGTCTCATACCAGCTCTCAGTGAATGGGCGGTAGTCAATGACCACCTCACCCATTTTGAAAGCTTTCCCGGCGAATAGCCCCCAGCCATGAGTAAAACTTGCCTTTACCTTGGTGTGGGGACCGTTGTCGTCTTCGATGATGATTTCGTCTAAGATCATATAGTTATTTTAATTTTAGGTTATTGCTTACCGCGGCTATCCAAGCCGTAAATGCTTCGTAGGATAAATCTGATTTACACCGATTACATAGATAGCAGCAAGCCACACAATTTTCTAGGGTATAACCTTTTGTGTTATCCAGTCTATCTATTCCATTATAGCAAAACTCCGCGTGGTCATTATACGATTTTAGCCTATTGCTAGGTGAGGCTTTGCAATAGAAGCAATCGCTAGTAATCAATTTCTGAGCCTCTTCATTTGTAAGCTCAAATGGATAGTTTCTTTGCTTTGCCTGATAACGATAGTTGCGAATTACGCTACGAGGCCCGGACTCTTTAAATATCTCTATGGCTTTGGTTACCCTGGAACAGCCACAAGAATGCGATACCTTCTTTCGAAGATGCCACAAAGAAACTGTTTTAACTTTACCGCAAAAGCAGGCAACTTCGAACATCGGAGCTCGACTAGTCTTATACTTCTTGAACGCGACAAATTTTTTTACAGTGTAACCACCGTATTTTTTACCGACGTAACTATCTAAGTCTATCCTTGACATGACACACAGCTCATGATTTTACGGGCGAGCTCCTGGCTGGGATTAGATCCGCGCTGGTAGTAGAAGGTCTTCACACCCTGCTCCCAACCGAAGAGAAGAAGCTCATTAACTTCCTTAGGCTTAGCCTGGAGAGGAATCATGAGATTGAGGCTCTGGCCCTGATCAATCCATTTCTGACGCTGTGCAGCTTGGATAACAATCTCGCGCTGGCTAATCTCCTCGAATGTTTTGAATACATCCTTCTCCTCATCAGTTAAGAAAGAGAGCCCCTGAACGCTTCCACCGGCCATTAGAATCTCTTTCCAGGCCTCTTCGGTGTCCTGACCCTTCTCCCGCAACAAACGCTTCAGGTAGGGGTTTTTCCAGCTGAATTTACCCTTGGCCAAATCCTTCACATAGAAGTTGCTCAGGAGAGGTTCTACCGAGGGAGAAACCTGACCGAGAATAAATGAGCTGGAGGTGGTGGGAGCCACGGCTAGAGTGGTTACATTGCGGCGACCATAACCCTGGAGGAGTTCTGGCTCACCAAACAACTTGGCCAGCTCTTCCGTAGCCTGGTCCGCTTCCCTCCGAATATCTTTCCAAATAGAGCTATTGAGGAGTTTGGCCTCCATCGATTCAAACGCAATCATACGGCTCTGGAGATAGCTGTGCCATCCAAGAACTCCAACACCGAGAGCACGCTGACGGATGGCAAAGTTCCTAGGAGCTTCCATAAAGCGCATACCCTCAGTCTTGTTGATGAACTCTGTCATCACAGCATCTAGGAAGTATACAAGAGTCCTTACAGCGTCCGTATCCTTAAGCTCATCCCAACGCTCGAGATTAATAGAGGAGAGGTTGCAAACAAAGCTCTCGTCAGTCTCGGAGGAGAGAGCAATCTCAGAGCAAAGATTAGATGCCCAGATACGCTTTCCCTTATCCTTGTAGACTTGAGGAGCCTGGTTGTTCACGTTGTCCGAGAAGAAGATATAGGGGTAACCGCTCTCAAAGCGCTTCTGGATAACCTTCCCCCAGAGCTTACGCTTATCCTTATCTCCGGCAATCATCTCCTGCATCCAGGAATCAGACACAGTAACGCCTATACTCAGGTCCTGGATCTCATTACCGTCGCCACGAATCTCGAGAAATTCTTCAATATCTCCATGGTCGATTGGGAGGTAGGCAGCAAAGGAACCACGACGAACATTCCCTTGGGAGACCACATTCATGAGCTTGTTATAGCTCTCCATGAAATGTACAGCTCCAGTGCTCTCACCACCAGCACTAATTTTTGAGCCACGGGGACGAACAGCTCCCCAATAAGCGCTAGTTCCTCCGCCGTTCTTGGTCATCACAGCAACCTCAGCATGCTTAGAACCTAGAATGCTCTCGATGGTGTCGTCAATGAATGTTCCGAAGCAGCTAATAGGAAGCCCACGCTCACGCCCGAAGTTACTCCAGATAGGTGAGGAGAGACTGTAGAAGCCTCGGCGCATATATCCTTCGAACTTGTCTGCAAATCCCACGACCCCAAGAAGACGTTCAGCTTCGAGAGCCACATCACGAATCCGTTGCTCAGGACTCTCACCAGGGAGAAGATAACCGCGCTCCAGGAACTTCCTGGAATCCTTGTTCAGCCAATAAATTTCTTTGCTCATATGTTTGTAATGGTTGTGGGTTAGAAAAGATCATCTTCAGAGAAGCTCTTCGCTTTTTTCGCATATCCTGTGGGTCGGCTATGGAAGAAGTCTGTGAGATTCTTGCCTATCAGCTCTTCATCAAACCACACTGTACTCTTCAGCAGTTCTTTGTCAACCTCGAACACAGGTTTAAACCCGATTTGTTCAAGAGACTCGTTAATTCTGTTCTTGATGAACTCTTTCAGGATAGCTGCTGAGAGACCTTCCTCGTTTACACCATTAACCATCCAGTCAACAATCTTAGCTTCAGCCTTATAGGCTTCCTCAGCTTCATGACGAATACGCTCCTCAAGCTCCGCATCAAAGAGCTCTGGATATTCCTCGCGGATGGTGTTCACAATTCGGATGCCTACCAGCGCATGGATCTGCTCCTCGTTACGGGTATATTTAACCTGCTGGTCGGTATCCTTCAAAACGTTCTTAAAACGGGCAAACCAGTTGATCACGTAGAACTGGGAGAAAAGGGAAACATTCTCCACAAAGAGTGTGAAAAGGATCAAGGCGTAGAGATACTGCTTTTTAGAGTCCTTGTAAAAGCGATGCGTATACTTCTTCAAGTACTTCACACGACCCTGAATCCACTCAAGCTTAAGGTTCTCCTCGAATACTTCCTCAAGCCCTAGAACAGTAAGGAGACGCTCGTATGCATTATTGTGAATAACTTCTACATTGGCCATCACATAGCCGAGGTCGGAGAGGCTGGGATGAGGAAGGTTTTCCCCCAGCTTTGCCCAGAAGGTTTTAACTGCAACCTCAATCTGTCCAATAGCTGAGAGTGTTCTAACAATAATGTCTCGTTCTTGCTGGGTTAGGTTTACTTTAAATTGCTGAATGTCCGATTTAAAATTAAATTCCTTATCTGTCCAGAAGCCGTTATGCATAGCCTCAACAAACTCCTCTGTCCAGGGATAGCGATTGGGTTTACGGCTAATTTGTTCATCAAAAATCTTAATATCGTCGCTCATATTCTTTATCTGGTTTGGATGGTTGCTCTGCTTTCGCGCAGAGATTTTAGTATTGCTCAGAACAGCTGATCAGTCAATTCTGGGGTGGATAAAATAGAAAACTTTATCATTTGACAAACAAATAACCACAACTTCGCGAAAGTGTGAATAGCTTCTAGTCCAGCTAACAAGCTAGACTAGAACTAGTTACATAGGAGGCTGAATAGCTGTCCTTCTCTGAGGGACAGCTTCAATAGAATCGGTCCTTCTAAAAAGGACGAACTTCTCTAGGGCGTGTTTGCTTATACTCGTCAAAGGTTTCTACAATGAACCGGCAGAGCTCTGAACGAACAATATCCTCCTTGGTAAACTTCGCCGAGAAGATCCCAAAGCTAGCCGCAGCATCAGTATCAAAGATCTTGGCGCAAGTCTCAAACCCTCCTTGTTTCGAGGAAGGAAGATCACTCTGGTCAGGATCAGCGCAAATGATGAGCTTGCTGAACTTTCCTATGCGTGTCATGAGAGTTTGAAGTTCTTTCAATGTAAGGTTCTGTGCCTCGTCCACAATAATGCACTTAGCTGTCCAACTAGCTCCACGGCAAAAGTTTACAGGCTTATATACAATTCTCTTTTCGGCTCCCAGCTTATTCCGGTCACCAGCACAGAGCATCTCCTCAAGCTTATCACCAAACGGAGTCATGTATTCTCCCAGCTTGTCATCAACGTCTCCTGGGAGCATGCCAAGCTTGGTATCCCCACTCTCTACAGCAGCACGAACACAGATGATCTCGCCGATCTTCTTTTGATTAAGAAGCTCCAAAGCAGCTCGAACAGCTACTGTGCTCTTACTCGAGCCAGCAGGACCAGTTAAAAAAATAACTCTGGTATCTTTATGATTCGCCAGGGTAAGGAAGGCCTTCTGTTTCTCGGTCCAGGGGAGCTCTCTGATATTCATCTCCCAGCCGATCTTCTCGCGCTGGTAGACTTGAGGTGAGGTGTCTGGTTTCTTTTCCTTCTGCTTTTTCTTTTGCATAGTTTGTTAGGTTATCGAAAAGAGCCCTCTGCTCCTCCCGAGAAAGACTACGAGCTTGACTGAAGTACTTATAGAGTGCGGTATCTTCAATTCTAAACATAAAACTATATTATTCTACCACCTATTTAGTAGACCTGATAGCTAAAAAAAGACTCCCGCTAGAGAGTCTTTTTTCTGCAATTACAGATATCTGATTGACTGGGTTAATCCGTAAACGGAGCCCATAATGAGTATCACTCCTAGCCCTACGGAGTTGTACTGAAGAAGAATATCTAATCCTAAGAGTCCTACCAGGGCAGGAAGGGCTACGGCTACCACCACGGCTGCTTTTTTCATTTTATTCCTCTTGGTTTGTTGTTGCTTCCTGCTCTTGCTGAACAACTACCTGTTGTTCCTGTATTGACGTTTCTTCTAAGGTCTGATTCTGCTCCTCACTTCTTGCAATGGCTCTGGCCTCATTACGATCAACCTCGGCCTGATCAGGAGCCCTGCAGATTCCTCCAGGACATCCTCCACCGTTAGAGCGACTACGACTCTCTCCACTGCCGCTTAGAGAGAACGAACCACCATCAAGACTACCGGCAGGTTGAAGTCCCCAGCAGGATTGCCCATAGGCGGATCCTCCGAGAACCATAGCTACTACTGCGATTATGTATTTCATGTTGGGTTGTGTGGGTTAAGTGAAGCTGAGTACTTCCAAATGTCTAGTATGGTTAACTATGACGTACTCGCTTCAAGGGATTATACCGTTAACTAACCCAATAGCTGGAGGGGGGTCAGAGGCTAAAAAAAGGAGCAAGCCTAAGCCTGCTCCCTTCTTTTAACGAAGAACCATGTAAAGTCCGTCGCTAGGGCAACGATGCATTCCTGGAATCGTATACTCCTGAACAAGCCCGCAGCGCATACACTGATAGGTATACACTCGAGGGCCTGACCGAATCCCGGCGTTCTGCTCAACTCTACGAGCGCCGCAACTTCCGGAATGGAAGATGTCATCGGCGTTTGCTCCTCCGAGAAGAGTAACTGCTAGAGCTGCTACTATTATTGTTGTTTTCATTGTTGGGTTGGTCGTGGGTTGGGGTTAGAAAGTGGTGGTCTCCCCAGCCGAGCCAGGGAGACCAGAGTTAGGTTAGATTTAATTCTTCGCCCCGCTCATCACGGAACTTTATACAAGTTAGGAACTTAGGAATTCCGTCCGGGGTGAGGCGTTGATACTTAACAGTGGCCATTTTTCCGATAAGGGAATCTCCGATCTGGTAGAGCTTGCGCGTATATTCTACAGGGCCTTTCACAGAGCAGTCAAATTCTTGACCACCCTCATTACGGCAACGGAGAACAATACATCCTGCCCTGTTTCCCTTCCCCTCACGATATCCAATGATGGGGAATTCGGCATCAACAAACTCTTTTCTCTTGAGGAGGTTAGAGGTTCGCTTGTGCTCGTAAGGCATCTTAGGATGACGGATCATCTGGCCCTCATAACCTCCTTCGAGATAGAGGTCATAATGTCTGTCCAGCTCCTCACGGTCCATGATCAGCTGAGTGTCCACATGTTGGATATACTGGCTTTCAGCTATGGTGATATAGACCATGAGCTGCTTTACTCTATCCTCATAGGGAACTTCCTGAGTATCCACATAGTCATAGACATGATACTCGATCTTGTCACGAGCTCGGGCCAGATCCTCCTCAGTAGCCTTTGGTTGTTTGACAAGGCTCACCACCTGATTGAAGTCGTCCTTCAAGTCATGGTTGTAAACCTCGCCGTCAAAGGCGACGATGTTAGGATGCTTTTCGAATACTGGAGCCAATGCTTCCCTGATATGCTCCAGAGTAACAAAAGGCTTCCAGTTTCTACTCCATGCACCGTCACGAGTGATAATGCATCGGAGACCGTCGAACTTAGGCTGGGAATAGAGGGGCCAGCTAAGCTTATGCTCATAGTCCTTGAATTCCTTAGCCAGTGTGGGTTTGATCATGTGCCAGACAGCTATGTCCACGGCCTCGGGGTTGGTAGTATACCCAGACTCCTGCTTCAGTGTCCATTTAGCCTGGGCTTCTACAGCTGCCTGTTCTTCAGGAGTTGTTTGGTTGGAGCGTCCGACGTTTTTGGCTTCACAGAGAACAGGCTCATTCACCACGAGCTTTCCACCCTGCTTGCCAGAGACCGTCCAATACTTATTTCCTTCAATATGGATTGTCCATTCCTGGATTGCTCCAGTCACGGTACGCTTATAGAGCGTTGGTAGATTTCTTGCCATTTTTATAAGCCTTGATCAAGAAGGGATGCCACTCGTGTATGATTCGATCAACCTCATCCAGCTCTATGGAATACTCGTAAGAAACTTCTATCATATTCTTAGGAGGTTTTCCGGAAAGGCTGAAGTAGCTGATCATGATCTCTAGCTCACGAGGAGGAATTCCTTCCATGGCCAGGGCTGATACACAAGGGACATACTTCGGAAGAACTTCAGAGAAATTCATCCGTTTTCTTTTGGTTGTTAACATACTACTATCCTGCCGAGCTTGGTTGTTAAGTCTCCTCCCCTCTCGGCGTAGAGGAGGAGACGTGGTTAGGCTCTAGACTCTTCCCCAAATGTCTTTTCGGCTATGCTTAGCCTGGAGACTAGGGAGAGCTTCGAGGGGAACAAAGCCTTCCTCAGGAGAATCTTCCATCCTAAGGTTAGCGTCATGACAGATTCCTAGAACTTCTGTAAGTTCATAAATACCCGCCATTTCGAGGTTATGGGAGTAGCCGCAGTGGTTATCGCGCCACACACCACGATGCTCTTCAGACCAAATCACTACGGGGGTGTAGTCTTCAGTCTCGAGAACATCGAGAGCCTCTTCAGAAAGAACAGGAACAAGCACCTCTTCAGGCACTTCAGATGAGGAACTATTAACCTCAACCATATGGTCGAGGGCCTCCTCCCACGAGTATTCTCCTGCTCCTTCCAAGGTTTCAACAAAACCTGTTCTATGGAGACCTCGCCAGAGACGATGTCTCACACTCCAGATTCTGTACAGTATGTTTGTTTTATTCATGTTGGGTTGTTGTAGGTTATAGAGGATAGACCGCCACAATGACGGTCCGTTCTCTAAGCTATTATACCCCTAATCTACCCAAATCTACCCAGGGGGTATCCTACTTCTCCAGGAGGGAGAAATCGTAGTAACTAACAAAAGCGTGCTTGGGGTCCATATATTGCCACAAGGGTAAAAGACGGCCAGGCATACGCTTCCAGATCTCCTCATGCGTGTATGGTTGAGGAAACCAACGCCTAGACTTCATAGCCTGTGTATAGCTAAAAAGATAGCTGTTTGCTTTTTTGGTATAGATCTTCTTGTCTATAGGAAGCTCGTAGTTCCTGATCTTCCTGAGGCTTCGACGTTCAGCATCAAGCTCTATCCCAATAACTCCACGAAAAGCCTCTAGCTTATTCCGGATACTGTACTCCTTATCATCCAACCATTCATGAACCGCCCCGATATGCGGGTCTAAGTCGGTCCATAGTGGAGAACCTTCTAAGCATTGATCCATATGACTGCTCTCGTGAACCAGAATAGACAACCAGTCAGGAACACCGGTAGCCACCACCAAACGAGATCCATCAAAGAATCCACTGCACTTAAACCCGTCTGCGCGAACATAGGGCTTGGCAACCAGTTGAAGACTTATCTTTCTGGTTACGCAGCGATTAGTGAGATCTCCGATGAATTCGTTGATGGGGTCTTCCATAGTGTTACCAGGAGGGCACTGCTCCGAGCTCTCGAGCTTTTCTGAGCCAGGTTTCGCGCCATACTTTATTGTAGGCGCTTCCCTCAGGCTTATAGAGCTCGATGATATCATAAGCTCCATCCACCAGCTCGAGAAGTGCTTTCTCGCGCTCGGAAGAATACTTCTGAGGGGTGGGCTCGTACTGTTTCTTTTTCTTAGCCATTGATTTGAGGTTCTTCACGGCTCTCCTTGGCTCGGCGAGCAAGTTCATTGGCTGCCTCGTTGTAGAGACTCCGCATAAGATCGAGTTCTTTGGTAAGCTCCTCAATTTTACTGTCTCGTGCCTTGAGGATTGCTACTAGTGTTGCTGTATCTTCATCCATACTATTTTTTGTGGTTATGCTTCGCCGCCCTTGAAAGTCCTGATGAGGGCTTCAACCTTCAACCAGGCTGGGGCGGTGATGCGGTTATACTCCGGGTTGTCTAGTGTGAGGTCAAGAAGATGTGTGGAGTAAGCCCACATCTCCTCATTTGTTAGAAGCATTTCAACCTCATGGACGGCATTCAAGTTCTGATCATAGCGAGGAACTTCAGTAATGTAGCCCTCACAAGAGTCAGGATGAATACCAGCCACGGCAGTTCCGAAGGACCCTTCTGTAATCCTCAGCTCACGCCAACCTGCTCGTTGGGCGATGGTTAAGAGATTATCGTAGATGTCCATACTACTTGATGCTAACGGTAATGTGGTTGAAAGCCCACGCGATTAGCTCGATTACTTTCCAAATACCAAAAGGAGCGAAGAGCAAGAGCACAGCCAAGAGACCGAGCACCTTTCGCATCGCTCCTTCTAGCGCATATCCGTATGATGAGTCCATAGGTAGAGTCTAGTTGGGTTCAGCCTTGAATCAACCTCTTTTTTAGCTATCGGTTATCCCCACTCCCACCAATGACTCTGCGAGCTTTTCGGCTCCTGAGCTTCTCAATGTTATATCTGGCAATAGCCTCCATAGATAACCCTAGATCGCGAGAGAGTGCAGCAATATACCAGAGTACATCACCCAGCTCCTTCCCAATCTCTTGTGTCGTCTCGGAGTCGAATACTCCACCCTTATCGCGAAGAACTTTCTTTACCTTACCCTGAACTTCCCCAGCCTCGCTCAATCCAAGGGCGGGATAGATAATCTTTACCTCTTCACGATAGATAGCTGTATCAGAAGCCTCCTTCTGGTATTCGTTGAAACCATACTTCTCTACCTTAGCTTTTCTTACTCCTTCAGCATGAATATTTGTGATCTTTTCCTTGAGTTGAACTACCTCGGCCTTTAGCGTGTTTACTGTTTTAAGGAGTTTCTCATTCTTCTCTGTGAGTTTGGTAGCCAGACTAGCTGTTTTCCAGCCCGGCGTAACCATCAACTTTTCAATCTTGGCTATATGACGACGAAGCTCCTTAGCCCTATTCATTGTTCCATCCTCGCCATGTTCAGGCGAGTTGTGGAGTGCTCTGGCAGCGATCTGCATCACGCCATCACAAGCCTGAGCATATTCTCCACTATAGTCATTAGCCACGTGCCAGCAGCTGGTTAGCGCCTCCCTCAGCTGATCGTTCTCCTCCTTAAGTCGTAGGCAGTAGGCCTTTGCTTCAGGAGTGAGCTCGATCTTGTTGTCTTTGAAGTCTATGGCTTTTGTTCTCTTCTTGAAGTGAAGCTGACTATTTTTGAACTGTGCGCGAATCTGTCTGATGATATTTTCCATTGGGTTAGTCGTCATAGCTATAGGACAGCTTTTCAAGACGATCATCTTCGCAGCACTCGCAAATGAAGCGTGTCTTTTCAGGAGGTGTTCCAGGCTGATAATCCAATATATAGATGTCCCTGTTTCCGTCAACTACTTCCTTTGCCGGGATCGCCTCATTGCAATCATCGCAATGAAAGATAAAATCGGCGGGGATATTATGTCTGCTAAGTTTAGTGCTCATTTTGTCTGTTAGTGTTAAGGGTTAAAAAAAGTCTAGCGCTCTAGGCCCCTCCACCATGTGAGAGGTCTAGAGCCGCTAGGTTACTTTTTACGAGTTCCGTCCTCGTTTACCTGCTCGCAATCCTTCCACTCATCAGGGATAGGATCATCTATAAGAGCAGGAGCAGCAAAGCGCTCACGCCGCATCTTACGCTCTTCGTGGGCCATGATCTGATCCTGTATGTCGTAATAATCTGCTTGGCTTCTCATAATGTGTTGTTTGTTTAGTGTGTTCCGTAAGCATCGATAAGCCTACAACTAAGTTCTGTCCAGCCTCTCTGTACCGCAAAGGTATCAGAGACAACTTTCCAGCTCCTGTCGAGACAGTCAGATCCGTGGAATTCTCCCATACATGAACAATCGCAATCGTGTCCTTTAGCAGTCATGCATGCTGGGGCGCACTTTTTGTGACGGTTGTAGGGTTGAATCACATAGATCCTTCCATAACGATTTAGGGCCTTATCGATTATCTCATTAAACCAGCCTGCAGGAATTTCCCAAGCCTTATACTTAGGAAGCCAGATAGGTTTGGTTCTTTTTTCCCCACGGACCCAGTTGTAGTTGTCTGGATGCCATGGGAGCTTTAGTTTGAGCGGTTCTCCCTTTGCCTCCTTGTAGAGTACCGGGATTTGCTTCTGCCGCCATATAGCGTCTAAACGCCTGTTCTTTGCTTCTTCCTCTTCATGAGGTTCCATCTCTTAGTTGGGGGTTGTGGAAAGCCGGCCTGGGAAAAAGCCAGCGCTCCCTGTTATAGTGCCTTCAATATCCCGTTTAGGTCTGCCGCAGCCTCATGACAAATCTGCCTCAGCTCGGTTACCTTCTCGGTCAATTTTCTGTTCTCTTCCTTGGTCTCGTTCCACTTCCTAATAAGTAGAGGTACTCCCGACGCAAGCTCGTCTCCAACGGTGAGACCTAGTTCATCCGCATAATGGCTGAGCACGCATAACTGGTTCAGGGTACTGTTAAACGCACGCTCCACTTGCTGACGACGTTCTCGCTCACAGCATAGATCGTATCTTATAGTTGGAAAGAATGGATCCCTTCCATTCCCGCAGAGATACCGTGCCTGATTACCCACAGCCTCCGGATGCTTTTCAGCCCCGCAGTGGGGCCCCGCAGTGGGGGCAAAGGTCAGAATGGCTCATCGTATGCTTGGTTGGTTATTTTTGTATTGTGAATCCAGGCAATTTCATCTGCAGCTTCCCAGGCCCGTTCAGGCGTAGAATAGTCGCACATGATATACTGCTCTGTTGGATGTGAGCTACCTGGTGTTCCAGGATAAGCAAGGTCTATCCTTAGCTTCTCTCCTCGAACACCGATAAGGCTAATATAGTCGGTGTTGATGTATCCTTGAGGTAGTTTGAATAACATACTTTTATTCGTTAGAGAGTGTTATCTCTCCTTTGAGTGGGACGAAGTGATGCTCCTCCCAAGAATTATCAAAGCAGCCAACGCCATGTGGTGACTTTCCTGGGGAGAGGCATACGCCTCTTCCAGAAGATTCAAACAAAACCGTAAGCTTGGTGTCTTCGATAATACCGATATATGGATATACTGGCTTTCCGTCAGTTCCTGTATGATTTACTAGTACTTTCATTTTTGTGTTGGTTATTGAAGTAAACGGTTGAAGAAGCTTTTAATCTTCTCCAGCCATCCTCCAGACTCATAGGTTACCTCTACCCAACCATTACCTGTTCTGTGTAGGCAGTAGTCCTGGTAGAAGCGTGTTTTTGTCCACGTAATGATCTTGCACGGTGGGCAGAGAGTTCCAGCCTCCACCTCCATGCAATTAGCTCTAAAGAGGACCGATCCTCTGATATCCTTTCCTACTTCCCTACAGCTGTTGCAGCAAGGAGCATACTCATCGACTACGATTCCTTCCACATCAGGATGCCTGAGTGGAAACTCTAATCGATCATGTCTTTTCCACCGGTCGTATGGGTGTTCTTCTACTTCTTCCATGTGAATACTGTTTCTGATGGTTGGTTAGTTTCCCTAGGTAGAAATTGAGCATATCCACGCTCAACCGCAGCCTGCTGAAATTTTCTAACTTCCTTATCTCTCGAACCCCAGCCAAGAGCCATTCCAAGCAGTAATCCGAAAAAGATCCCTACTCCATAGATTATAATATTACCTACTAATTCTTCTGTCGGTGTTTGCATTTATTCCTTTAATTGTTCTACGCTTTCTTTAATCCACTGAGTGTACCAAGGAAGCTCCAGAAGTGCCTCCTCCCCAATCTCAGGTATTAATTGTCCTGCGTAAGGCGAATGTATTATCTTAACGTCGTCGAATCTCTCCTCACGCTTAAGTTTGGTTAATATTCTTCCTGTGGCATTATAAATAGCTGTAGGAAGAATACAGAAAACCATGATACTGCGCCGATATGCTACGTATTTAGGAGATCTTAATACATTATTTAAAATATGCTGATCCGTTACTTCATGAGCTCCGCGACTAAAGGCAACCATATATTCAGAAAGACAATCTTTAAAAAACTCTTTAACTGCAGGAGAGTCACCAAAGCAGATAACACCTGCGTTTAAAATATTAGGATCTTCTTCCTGTATAAGTAATTTTTTATCCCAGTCACATTTAGACGCTCGAGTCAGTAATAGGTCGTGAACATACAGATAATCAAAAAGCTCTTCTATATTTTTTCTAACATAGGTGTCAGTGTCTAGATAGAGTGTTTTTTTATATGGTGTTTTACCTAAAAAGAACAGCTTGGAAGAATCTATCCTTCCAACTTCCTTGAAGTAGGGAGTGATATTTTTAAGCTCCTCTTCAGACTGGACAAGAATCTGATCAATATGGGGGTTAGTTGACTGAATATCGGTAAACAAGGTGATATGTAAATTGGGATTATGTGTCTTGACGCTCTGAGCAGATATAGCCGCCTCGTCAAAACTATCCTTTCCCAAGGCCACATAAATAACTCCCTTATCAGTCGTTATCATTCATCCGTAGCGATGTCTCCTTGCTCGAACGGATCTTCGACCCGGAGAAGTTGTGGCTGTAGGGGTTTTTGGAATGTTAGTATCTGGTGCCAGATCTTCCCCGTGAAAAGAACATAGATTCTCTCCCATAAGGAAAGCCGCCAGCAGCAAACGATCAACCCATTCCTGTCCTTGGATCGCCAGCAGGGGAATGGATGGTACTCCTTCTGCTTATTTCCGAGAACTGTGTTTATTTGTGGGAATCGTATTAACTTCATTGTTTTTGTTGGTTGACTACTTTCCTCATGTAGCTCCTGGCTTCGCTCAGACGTTGGTTTCCCAAAGTCTCCGCTCTAAAGCTATCATACTCTTCCCGAGGAATCCAGCGCTCTCCCCAACGTCCTTGTTTATTTTTATAGGAACGATAGGCAAAGAAGCGAAATCCTCCGCAAGCTGATAGGTCTCCGCGCTTGAGGGGTTTCTCACTATTCATCAGATCCGAAGACACCCCGCCATTCTTCATCAGTAATCCCGCTCTTGATAAACTCCCTTTCAGTAGGAGAAAGATCCCTGAAGATATTCTGGAGAAGATCTTCTCTCCTCTCGTATCGTTGGAGCTGCTCCTCTGTAACCGGGAGCTCCAAGGTATGTGTCCGTCCGCTAAGTTCTGACTTACGTGTAACTCTCATTTTAGTGGTTTTTGATTGTGGGTTAAAAAAATCGAGGGAGGAGTGGCCTCCCTCGACTAGTTATTTTTTTTAGTTATCGGAAGCTTTTTTAACCTGGGTAGATTTCCTAGGATTAAAAGGACTATTCAGATCAACATATTCAACCTCAGGGTCGAGCAGTTGTTCTACCTTATCGTCTATCTCTGAAAGCTTCCGGCTGAGTAGATTCAGTTTCTTAACTATGTCCTTGCTGGTATACTCCCTCAGGACTTTCGCTTTCGTGCTCATTTTCAACCTCCGGTTTATTAGTTTGAGCTTCTGGCTGTTTAAAACTAAGAGCAATATTTGAGATATTGCTCAGAAGCTCTTCCAGCTGCTTTGTCTTATTCTGCTTCTCGTGGAGCATTATTTTGACTTCTGCTAACTCGTCTATTGTGGTTCTTAATTGATCTACAACGACAAGATAACGATCCATATCAACGGTTTGTTCTTGGTTTGGCATATAGGTTACTGCAGGGTAAAAGACCTGCTCTAAGTTATTATAACCTAAAAAAGGATTTTCTTGTTGGGGGGGTTAAGCTGTTTGAAGTAGCTACTTCAAGTACTCTGGCATAAATGTAATATTTGGAAAATGCTTCAAGGAAGCCTCATATATGGCCTGGTTCTTATAGTAACTATTCGGATAAAGAAATACTCGTCTTCCTAGCATTACGCCACCAACGGCAAAATGTAGCCTGTTTGTATGAATAATGGCGTAGCAAGAAGCCAACCCGATATAGTCTGCATACGAGCAACAGGCATGAACAGGATCTCCGTGGTTGTTAGGCATATTCGGTAATGTCGTAGCTTCCGGGTCTTTACGAAAAAACCAACCCACGCTTGCTCTTGGAGGATATATGCAGGTATCCAGTAAAGGTTCAGGAATGTACCCCAGCCCAAGATCGTGAGAAAATACGGCTTCAGGAGCATATCGGTCTATACTATACTTTTCACGAGCATACAGCTTTGAATAACTTCCAACATCTTCACCCGTCCAAGACTGTGGAAATATAGTCATCGGCTTATTCTGCCCAGCTGCGATACAGGCAATTTTTTCTCTTACTCTAGTAACGCTGGAGTAAAGCTCTCCCATATTTCCTCCACCACTCCATAGAACAAGGTCTGCCTTTGCTATATCCTCAATAAGTGTCTCTTCTCTTTGTGGATGCGATTCTGTGAAAATTATCCCGTAGTGTTTCAGTAGCTGTCTTGTTCCTTCCCAGATAACCTGGTCTCCTACATTTCCCCAAGGAAGAGCTAGATGAACCCTACTCCCTTTAAGAGGGTCAAAGACGTGTTGAAAAGCCTCAGGCGGATAGAGAGCTTTCATAGTGATCTCCTTATATGATTGAAGAGTATCGGCAGATTAAGCTTATATGGCTCCCTTCTAGATCTGCGCACTTTATGTATGTGTCCGATATAATCCATCCCGGCAGCATCAGCTACACTTAGATAGTATGGAAGCACATGAAAGCTGGGCAATATCTCTATTAATCTCGACCCTTGCTGAGAAAAAGCGCAATCTACTAAGCCTGAGCCATGCACACCTAAAACAATAGCAGCTTCGTTAAATAACTTAAGAGTGTTAGCTTTTTCCTCGTGAGGTATTACTACCTCAAATCCAAGAGGTTCAAGGCGCTCAATCAACTCATCCTCATTTAAAATTCGTCTAAGACCCTCTGTTCTTGAAATGTATAGTTTGCGAAAAGGCTTTACGTTCTCCAATCCAAATAATTTACGAAGATACCTAAAGCTTCCACGTCTAGAATATCTTCCAGTTCCTCTAGGAGTCGGAACAACTACTTCCTCAAACTTCAACCAATTGTCTTCAGGAACCAGCTCAATTATTTTGCTGGCAGGTATCTCAAGCTTTTCTAGTAACTGTTGATGTAGTTGGAATGGTGCCTTAGGTAGACATATCCAGTCAAAGTCGCTCCGCCAACTCGGGAGCAACTTTTCTACCATCTCTATCTTTGTCAAAAAGCTGAGGACGTAATGGCCGTAATTACTTGAGGCCCACTCATGGTTCATATAGAGCGCTCTCCCAGATTTAATATCTGTAGCATTTTTTCCTTCTCGTAAGCCTCTACGATAACTCGATAAACTTAGAGAGCCCGCACCATCTCGAAGAGCCACAGGACCTGCCCAGGAGGTTTCTGGGATAAACCGACCATCACTATCCAAAACTATACCACTCGACGACGCCTTTCCGCCAGGAACAGTTAATAGCCCGGAGGAAGGAATAGCGGCCTTTCGATTAAGTCCCGAAATAATATTTACGCTCGCCCGATCAAATGTGTAAGTCTCGGCTTTTTCATACTCTAGCCAATGCGTACTTTTCTTATTTATAGCTACTTCAGGAGCAACCTTTAGCTGTATGGAACTCTCGTAGTCTTCTCGTTGAAAAACAAGTCCACAGGTATTTGAGTCTCTGACGCGTATGCGTTCCAGGTTATCTGAAGTGTATGGAGAGAACCCGAGAACATAGGATTTCAGTCTTTCCTGTATATTAGTTACATAGAAGTTATCCAGAACACGAGATTCATCCGGGGCGGCGGTTCGATATATCCTTAGAAAATACTCGGCAAAGTTACGACTGGCTAGATAGGCGTGAGTTTCAAAGCAGGTAGCGTTCTCGATCACGGGAGAACCGCCCAGCTCCACCAGAATGTCTTTCTGTTTGTATTCAATTTCGGCAAATCTAGCAGACCAAAACCAACCACCAAGAAATAGAATATCTATATCGTTCAGCTGGAGAGGCTTGAGTTCTAGAAACAACTCCAGAAATTTAGAGTGAACAACAATGTCGTCCTCGAATATAAGGCAATACTCTTCCGAGGTGGTTAGAAAGTCTTCTAGTGCACGAATATGAGAAAGAGCACAACCTATCTCTGCAGGACGATTGAATGTGTCGGTAGGTACCCCTAGCTTTTGTAACACACCCACTAAATCCTCTTTAGAATTATCTGCGGCAGACCAGCGATGTATGTTAGAGAAGCCGAGTGACTCTAATTGTACGGCAGCCTCCCTATATCGCTCAGGGTATCTATCCAGATTAATTATATAACCTCTGAGATCTCTTATTTCTTCAAAGATCATTGACTCAATCTTTGATTGGTCCCCAGAGGTCTAATGGGCATTTTTCATGGGCGAGTCTTAGCTTTGCCTGGGTTGAGCAGCCGCATTTTAAGCAGCGTCCCGTTGAAGCCAACGCCTCCCCATCCCAGTGAGGGCAAGCCTTGCAAATATTCATTCTCTCTGTGAGTTGCTCCTCTGTAGCTAACTTAAAGCCATTACGTACCCAACTCTTCATGCTTTCGGCTAATGTTTTAGCCATTTGAGCTGCAGAGGGTGGTTTAATTTTTCCTGTTTTTCTGGCGGCTTCAGCAGTTAAATAACGTTTATACACACCACAAGCATGAGTGTAGTCTTCTGGGTTATTTTCGATTCTACGTTTCCAATAACGGACAGCTCTAGGCTTTCCTAACCTATCAAAACCTTTCTTGTCCCAAAACTCCCGCTTTCCTCTTTTCCCCCTATCCTGCAGTGTTAGCGTATAGACTATCGGAAGCAGTTCGTTTTCTGTAAGTTTGCATGGGTTATCTGTAGTCATATGTGTAAACTATTAGCTATGAGTTTATGGCTCTATGGTTGATTGCACTTCTCCTCATCATACTCTTCCCAGCAGTTAGATCCAGAGAAACCATCAACAGGAACAGTATAAACGTCACATTTTGTTTTATAGGGATAGCAGCACCAGTAGCATGTGGTGGTTTCTTCTCCGGAGCAGTAAGACTTGCCTTTTTTTAGGTGTTTATACTCAGTATTTTCATCATCCCCACAATCAAGCATATTCTCAGATGAAACCATTCCGAGCTTGAAACAGGAGCAACATCTAACGCGCTCTATGAGTGGGGCGGCCACCATTTGTTCACTATTAGGATCCCACTGCTTGTTGCTTTCATCATTATCGTCAAGCGTTTCGCAGGTTACAACATACCAGGCCATAAATTAAATCCAGTAGTAGAAGAAGCGAAGAAGTAAGCTGTTCACCCTAGTCAGGGTAGAAATCAACAGTTTTGCCCCTGAACGAACACCAGGTATACGCCGAACGGTGCGACGAACTCTAGCTTCGAACGAGGTCTCGCGAGTCTTCAGGGTTTGGGCAAATTTAAGCTCTCTAGAAAGTCTATCAGCTGAGGAACGTTTGGTAGCTTCGACAAGAACTAGCTTGTCGAGTTTTCCATAGATGAAGTAAGCAGTGAATTCTACCCACCAGTCTGATCCGTCGAGGTCATAGAAGCCGGTATAGAAGTTTATTTCTCCGTGATAATCTTCCCGGCTCCAGGTTTTTTCGAGATCATCGGGCGGAAGATCGTCATCAATTCCGCCATATCCAAAGCTCCAGAGTGTTCCGTCCTCCTGAATCTTATATTTACCTAGAAAGCAGACAAGATCTTTAGTTTGAAACTCCTCAGCTTTCCAGTCGATGGAAAGAGCTTTGAGTTCCTCGGTTAGAGGAAGCCCTGCTTCCACATAAAGTCTGTCAAACATTCCCATAGGTTAGAAAATATACCAAACCCTGGAGGAGAGCAACAGAGAATTATTTCAAAATCCAAAAAATTTAAACCACCAGTCTATAACACCTGAAGGAGTGTCAGCTAAGAGACTTGCAGACATATCCACTCGATCCGAATAGAGAAGAGTTGCCCACAGAACCAGGATAACTATAAATACTAATTCTGCTCGGGAAATAGGCATAAATAATATTATATCTTAAAAAGGTTAGTCTCAATAGCTAAAAAAAGAGGTAAGCCGAAGCCTACCTCTTTTTCTGATCTTTTAGTTCTTCCGAACGAGGCCGTGATCCCAGAGGGCAAGCCAGTTCTTTAGCGCTCGAGGAGTTGTGGCCCTCTTTCCGCTATCGAACATAACAATCGGAATAGCTCCGCCATTTTCGCTCTCGAGTTTTTCAGTGGCTTTATGCCCTGTCCCTGCGAGAACCATCATGTCGAACTTTCCACGAATGCCCTGGAGCTTCTCAGAGTCAAAGAACTCAACTCTGTGACGACCCCACCCCTCAGCCATATGCCGGGCCCAGTTCTTTCCATGGCTTCCAAGCACAGCGATCTTGAGTGCAGGCGTAGAATAACGAATCTCGGAGGTTGTGGATTCTGGGAAGATAGCCTTTTCAGCCTCTTTCAGCGCTTCCTCAACTTCCGCTTCTTCCTCTTCGGAGACTTCAGCCTTCTCAGGTTCGGTGGTAGTGGGAGCCTTGGTCTCGAAGCGCTTGAGAGGGTCAAGACCCATCTCTTCCATCTCGAGCAAGGTATCAAGCGGGAGCAAGCACATAGCTTCCTCTACTAGCTCTTTAGGAAGCTCTAGAGCCTCCATCAACTGGTAGAAGATAGCCGAGGAAGGATGAGTCTTTCCCTGCTCTATGTTGGAGAGCGAGCGCACTTTCCCGATTTGCGAATTACCTGCCTCGGTGTTGTGGGCAAGCCCATCATATCCGATATAGGTTTCACTAACCGTAGGATACTTGTCCACAAGCTCGCGTTGGGAGAGCCCAAGAGTCTTACGAGCTCCTGAGACAATGGTTCCCAGCTTCTTCCGATCTTCGGCAGCTTGAAGCTGTTTAGCTCGGCGCGAAGCCATTCCGCACGCTCCCCGGTACTGCTCTACATCTTTTGCGCAGTAGTAGGTCTTACGACCCATAGTGCGGGTTCTGATGTTTTTACCCTCGATGTATTTCTGGAGATTTGAGGTTTTCGAGCTAAGCCCAATCACAACCCTCGTAGCAGCGCTATCTAACCACTCGGTGTTACTGATCAGCTCTTCCATACTTGCCTTGTACTCAAGGATAGCTTCACGTGAAAAGCGAAAATGCTTACCGCGACCGCGTCCACCATTAACAGGAGAAATCTTTCCGCTGTTAATTAAGTTATGTACGGTTGCTTTACAAACTCCCAGAATCTTTACTACTTCACTGGTCTTAATAAGATCAGAAGAGTTGGCAGTTTTTGCTTTTCTCGTTCCCTCAGCTTTTGCTAGCGTCCTTTTGGGTGACGCGGTATAAGTCTTGCTCCTAATATATTTTTCAGCCTCCTCAGCAGAAAACTGCCAGGGCTTACTGTTGGAGTTACCATAGGAGCTGACTTTAAGTTTACCGTTATGTACGTCCCGATAGACTACGCCGACGGTCACGCCTAGGGCTTTTGCGATCTGATGCGTAGTAACATATTTACAGTTACTACCAAAAGGAACCGCTACCTTCTTTACCTCGGGGGTTACCTTTATAGGCCTACGGGTTGCGGTTAAGCCTTGTTTAATCTCTCTAACATCCTCACGGATGCCGCAGAGAATTTGAACTACGAGACTAAAAAGTTCAGTCTCGGCTGTTGTTTTACTCATGCCTAAATAATTGGGTTTGGCATTTTACTACTCGGGCAAGAACACGCCTAACATTGCGGTCCTGCATAATACTATACCAGTTTATCTTATGTTAGTGGGGAGGGGGGTAAAAAAACTTGCTCACTGTTATACCTATGCCTATATTATAGTGATGAAGCCTAAAAATACTTATGTGATTCAAGCCTGGTCTATGGAGGATGGTTGTTGGCTAGACTGTGAGGAAGCCACCTATCCAGTCACCCCTAAAAACCTAGAGAAGGTGCGAGAGAAATTTGAGAACTGGGTAGGAGCTATTAAAGATATAGATCTTCGAGTAATCTCTAGAACTGAGAATGTTGTTCTTAACAAGGATGATGTTTTTTTTAGCTCTGAGGACATCTAATCCTGAACCGGCTATGTATGATGACTATGATCCTTTTGAGGATGAGGAAGACGACGACGAAGTTCTGGATATCGCTCCAGCAGAGCTTGTAGAAGCTATAAAGAACTCTCTAGCCTATCTAGTTGCTGAAGGGCTGGTCGTCCAGAAAGGAGATCGCTACCGCCTTAAAACCGAAGAAGAGATTGAGCAGGAACTAAGAGATATTGAAAACGAATGAATCAACTTAATACCATTGCGTTCGTTGCAACCGGGCTCATGCTTGTTGGATTTGGAATCTTTTTTTCTTGGCTCTTTAAACCTCTCAAAAAGCTGGTAAAGCAAAGCCGTAAAATGAAAAGAAGATATCTAAAGTTTAAGAAAAAAATCTCTAAGCTTGAGGCATTTAGAAAAAACCTGGACTATCAAATTTAGTAAGTTAACTATGGAAAAGCTCCCGACTAAGATATACGGAGCATATCTCCTAAAGCCTAGGGTATTCAAAGATAGTCGTGGATTCTTCCTGGAGGGATGGAATAGAGAAATTTTTCAAGAGCTTGTTGGCGACTTTGATTTCGTTCAGGACAACCACTCCAGATCCGGTAAGAACGTTCTTCGTGGGCTTCATTATCAGGCGGGTGAAAAGGCTCAGGGAAAGCTTGCCTGGGTTACAGCTGGAAAGGTCTATGATGTGTTTGTAGACCTAAGAAAAAGTTCTCCTACTTATGGCTTGTGGGATGGTTACTATCTAACTGAAGAAGAGCACGAACGGCTCTGGATTCCTCCTGGGTGTGCTCATGGCTTCCTGGTGGTAAGCGAGCTGGCTGACTTTCATTATAAGGTAACCACCCATTACTCGGAAGAAGCTGATAGATCGCTCCGGTGGAATGACCCGGAATTAGGGATTTGTTGGCCCCTAACCGGAGAGCCAATACTCTCTGATAAGGATAGAGTTGAGAGCTCTTTTTGTGAGGCTGAGAAATATCCCTAGCCTACCGTTTCTCAGGAGCCTTAGGATAAGGATTAATCAACTCAGAAGGAACTACGCTCTTAGGAGCATGAATCTTGAAGCCTGACTGGATGTGAGTAATACCTACATACTTAGGATTCAGGTGACTATCCACACGAAAGGCCGTAGGGTTATTAGCCAGCATTTTACGAAGAAGCTCATTCTTCCTGAGATAGTCGTGCTTATCTGAAAGCTTCTTAGCTTCAATCAACCCCTTTAGTTCCATGCTCTTGGCAGTTTTGGTAACTCCCTGAGTTGTGGGTATGGGTGGTTGAACACTTGAGAGCTGTGAAGTTTTCTTCTGGTCGTCTGTTTTTTTAGCCCCCAAGGACGAGAGACCTACAAGACCTAACCCACCGCCCCAAGCAAGCCGCTTATTCCGCTGTAATGTAGGAAGTCGACCTGCAACTGCCCCTTCCACAGCATCTATAGCCTGTGGCATTCCTAACCAGCCAGAAGAGCCACCACTAGCTGAAGGATTAGTTTCAAGAAGCTGGGGACGTCCGAGATGATCAATACCTACGTCAAACCCGTAGGTTCCTTTCCTGAGAGTAGGATCTTTTACCTTATCGATAACAGTCTGAGCATAGTTTTCAAGCATCCTACGGCGAGGTGTGCGGAATGGGAGAAGCGACTCCAAGGCCTCCTGATAAATATTTCCACGATACACTGTTCCGTATGGAACAACCTTACCATTCATAACATGTACACGATATTCTTGGCTCTTGCTTCTCTCAAGTTCAGGGCTAAATTTACCCTGAAGCCAGTCAAAGAAAGGATTCACTTTCTTGAGCTGTTTATCAGGTTGCACGATCATGTTGTTATAATGTTTAGACTCTACAGCTCCTAGATGTGCTCCCTGGTTAGGAATAGCGATGGTGGGGACACCTCCCTGCTGAATAGTCCCAAGAGAACCTTGACCATTCTGAAGCTTAGCTACATACCCCTCTGGATACATACGCATCAAAGTTTTATGGATCTTGTTAGGGTCCTTTGTACCTATCTTTTTGATAATATCGCGGAGACGCTGTGTTTCTCCGATATCCTTAAAATTACGGGCCTCCAGGACTTTGTCGGCCTCTATGGCGTCAAATTTCTGAGCTTGTCTTGGAGTTATTGAGTTAGAACGAACACCACGAATACCTTTTGGAAGAGGGTCGGATGGGCTCTGACTAAAAATAAAGCCGCGATTACGCAACTTATCACCAACAGCTTTAAGCTTGGCGGAGGCGTTAGCCCTTAGACTTTTAGCCATGAGCTCCGGATTAGTAAGCCTAGACAATCCATCTCTTCCAAGAGCACGAAGTGTCTCATTATCACTATTTAAAAGTTGCTGATACTTTTCAATAAGTGGATGTGCTCCGTCTTCCCAGACGGGCTCCATAAACGTCATACCCTTTCTACGAACAAGATCAGCCACTCTCTTTCCATAGAGTGCCTTGTTATAGTTAGGGTTTAGTAGGCTTTTAATAGAGTCAATAATACCGGCAGTTTTTTCTATGGGTTTGTCGGATAGTTCTGAGCCGCTATCCAGTAATATCTTTTTTAACTTTTTCGTTCCGGCTACAGCCGCTGCACTACCTAGTCCAGCTAAACTCAACTCTAGTCCAAACCGGGCTGGTCTAGTACGTATTAGATGCCCCAACATTTTGCCAGAAACCTGTAGGTTTTTTCCTAAATCTTTAAGTCTTTTAACTTTTTTCTGACGCAACCCTCCCCACATATGTGCAAGAATTTCTGAGTTACCTAGAACAGGAACCTGTGCATGAAAATGCTCATGATTAACTACGTTTCTAAATGTAATGGGGTCATTTAGCCGGCGATCTGCACGAACATGATTCATATTTATAATGCTCGTTTTCTTTCCTGTTCGCGGATTTTTAGCTATGGTACCATAAGCATCTTCTGCTGCGTTAATAGGTACATCTATACTTTTAATTAGTTCTTTTTTTTCTTTAAACGTTAAAGGTTTATCAATATCCTGCATCAAGCTTAAACGCTTTAGAGGGTCTAGTAAAAATCTAAGCTGAGACTTCAAAGCACTCCGTATCTTTTTTTCAGTTGCGTTTCCTCCCACTAAGAGTATTTTACCCTCAGCTAACTGCTTATAGGATGAAATTGGGTTATCTTTAACAGACTTTTTCGTCAAATGGGTGTTACTTTCTTTCATAAACCCAAACTCAGTTTGAGGTTTTGGGGGAGGGTTCATAGCCTGTTGAATACGTGCTTCACGTTCAACAGCCTCTGCTTTTGCCTTATTAGCTGTGGCGGTTGTCTTACCCCCAAGCCTAGAAAGCTTTTTATGGAGCTCGGGATTTGTAAAAGCCAGGCGCTTGTAATGATTAGGAGAGAAGCGAGCTGCCACCTTTTCAAGAAGCTCTGCCTGTTTATATTTGGCATTTTTATACTCGTTCATAGCTGCTTCTAGTTTAGCAGGATCATCAACAAGTTTCAACGGGTCGATAGCCCAATTGCGAAGAGCAAAGGCACGGCGAGGTGTGGGATTCCGTTGAAACATTGGTCCGCCATGACGAGCTTTGACGCCACGCCAACGACCGATCTGCCTTTCATCATCCTCCATACGACGCCCTTCAGAGTAACGCCTATACCATTGAAGCCAGCCATGAGGATCAGCCGGATGATACCAATGCTCGGGCCATTCTGCTAAGCTAGCGAGACGAGGAGCAGTTTTAGGACCATATACTTCACCATACACACCCATTTCTTTCAACTGCTCTGGTGTAAAATCAGGAAGAAAAACTTTCTCGGCAGCCGCTTTCTTTTCAGGAAAGATCTTTTCTAACTTCCGATAATAGTCTGGATGTTCCAGGAGATGATCTTTGGCTGTTTCACGAGCCATCTCACAAGCATGGGACTCACCCCTAACATGTTCCATCTCATGAGCTGTTCCCTCTGCTAGATCTTTCTTATTGAAGTCGCTATCTGGAACGCCATCAGCTTCTCCACCACGGAGATACTCGCGAGCCTTCTTTTTTAATCTCTCTACACCCTTCTTCTTAACGTGCTCGCGAAGCTTCTTTCCCTTCGTTGCACGATCCCATTCCGAGACATCAACGCCCTGATCTTCCAGTTCCTTCTTATGGATATGGAAGTAAGCTGCCTGAGCTCGTGAACGGTAGGGCATTAACGGAGATCAATGTAAGCCATTGCTCCGACATAGAGCGCTGGAAGAACAGTGAAACCAAAGATAATAAGTGCTGAAGAGATCATAAGATTAACCCAGGTGAGTCTTTTTCCAAAGTTCGAGAGCGCTTCCGGCCTTTGTTGAGAAAGCATTGGTGAATGTTCCCATATTAGCACCATCAGCATCAGGAGGATAGGCAGCTGGAACCTTAGGGGCCACAGGCTTGGGGATAGGGGCAGGCGTTGGACGAGGAAAAGCCTTATGATCAGGAGTGATTCCACGAGCGAGACCCATATTAACACCATCAGCATCAGGAGGATAAATGCCTGCCTGTTTCTTTAGAAAGTTCTTTAGAGTATTCATAGCTAGAAATGTTTGGTAAGCCTATCTTAGCAGAATAAGCCTCCGAAGAACCAGTATAAAATGCAGCTCCTATAATTAAGAGCTGCTAGGTATCCTACCCTACCGAGGTAGGTAGACTTTCCAACATCACCTGCTCAAAAGAAGCAGGAGGTGGAGGAAAAATACGTTGACCTGAGAGAGCCTTAACTTGAATGTTTTGTGTCCATTTGTAGACTGCCGATAGCTTGGGTTTAGCCTGAGCCAACGCCTCAAAATCTCCATCAACAGCGGCCAACGAGGTAAGATATAAGTTCAATAGACTTATTAGTTTAACTGCTGAAAATCCTTGTCGAGCAAGGTAACGTTCAGCAACTGAAAATGGATCTTCGGATTTATTTTCAATACTCATAATTCAGAATAACTAAGCGGGGTTCCATTATTGTAAAGAGATTCTACTTCATCAGCGTAAAGGGCACGACCATATAGAGAACATTTTTGAAACTCGGCATCGATTTCTGCGCCAGGAAGCGTTTGTTTGTTTCCAAACGCTATTCCAGACCAAGCACCGGTGACAATACCGAAGTTGTACCCATAGTCTTGAAAAACCAACGCCCCATTCCAATAAATAGAAAGGAGCCCATCAACAGAAGTTACGACACAATGCGACCAGTTGTCCAGCGAGCTAGTTTCTGGAGTATACCAGGAGGTCTGCCCACCACCTACGGAAATAAAAGACAAGGCATTTTGAGAACCATCGTCGGTCAGATAGCTTTGTATGTTATTCAGCCAAAAGACTACGGGCATACCATCCTCAGAATTCGTCGTCGTGGAGTATTTCTTATACCATACAGAAACAGACCAAGCGTTCCCAACAGTGGGGCCGTTTAATCCAAACAATCTATGTTGCCCAGAACCATCAAATCTAGCCGTTTGGGATGAAAAATTGGGTTTAGAAACAGCCCAATTATCGTTCCAACCTCCGCTAATTAGAGGGGTTCCAGCATAACTTCCTGAGCCTCCAGCAGCATCGGGAGATGCCCCTAGGAAGCCGCCAGCAGGAGTGTAAAATTGTGAAAGATCCCAAAAACATTGCAAAGAAGTGTGCAGAGTTAGTGCAGCAAGCGGACTTGTGGCGAGTGAGTACGCGGGTTGCGAAGTAAAAAGGTTTTCCGTAATCACCCGCACACGAACTCTTTTATTAATGTATGAGTCATCCGTGGCGAGGAAGTCCGAATTAGCACCAGCAATATCCGACCACACCACCCCATCGGTAGATGACTGCCATTGATAATAAGTATTGTAGACAGAATTTGCCCAGTCGCCAGAGGATGCTGTTAAAGTTGCCCTCACGTACCCAGGCAGCGAGCTAGTGATTACAGGTAGCGAGGTATTCCTGGGGATTGGAAGATCGCTAGTGGTCACTAACGTTCCGCTATTATCGGGAAGAGTGTATGTTCTAGTCTGAGTATATGTTTCTGCATAGGTACCATCCAAGCCGGGGGCATAGCTAGAGCTTGCTATTAACGTACGCGTTACACCCGCTGGGGAATACCCATCAACAAGAGAGATGGTACTGGCTCCCGAACCATTGTCGTAAAAAAGGTTGGTTGAGTTTCCGTTAAACGCAGAGTATTGCACGGAATCATCTGGGAAACGGAATCCTCCAGAATAGGAAGCGACCTCGCCATTGCTACTGATTTTCCCAAACGAAACTTCGTCCGTCGTATTGAGCGACTGGTCGAATGAACCACCGCTTCCGCCATCGCCGACTTGATCGAGTGTTCCAGTAAATGGATTAAATTTCCAGGACATATTTAAAGATATTAATTGTTTAAAATCTTAGTTTATAGTTTATGAATAATCTATTGAACAGCTTTAACTAACTACGAGGAGATAGCTCAAATTAAGAAAGCTGGCGCGTTAGGTTGAAACGCTTGTCAATAAGGGCTTGGAGGAATACTTGAGGATCGTTTCCAATAATCTCTTTGACTCTGGCGTCCACGTCGGCATCCGTGAACTGACCTAGGGAGTCGTAGGTATCTCCGACCCAGAGAGTAACTGAAGCCATGAATGGTTTGATAAGAGCCGTTGCAGTTTTTCCGGAATTATCGTAAGAAACGACGTAGTCGATTTTATCTAACTTGATATCTCGTCTAGCCTCCTCCGTAGTAATTAGCTTCGACCTGAGGTTGATTGGTTTTTCTAGTGTGATCATACAGTTATTGGAAATGGAAGTTGAAGAAGTTGATTAAGTAGAAGTCTGCTCCTGGAGGTTCCTCCAGATGAGGCGATTGTTAGGTCTCCATAAAACCATGCCCTATAGTTATTATCTGGATTTGAATAAAGGATATATACGACTGCGCTAGGCGCATCCATCGTTACCGGTGAATAAAAGTTGCAAGAAAGATAACTGCTGTCAACAGAGGCTCTTGCTCCATTGATAAATGCGCACGGAACATAAAATTCCAAAGAAAACACCACATAAAGACCAAATGTATCAAATGAAAAGCTCGTTGCTTTCGTTCCATCTATCCCATACGTATTATCCGGAAGGCTGCAAAGCCCGAGCCATTTACCATCAATGAATCCACCGGCATAGGCACCATCAACACACCACCAATAGTAACCATTTCCGGTAGTCGCACATATCTCAAAGAAGCTAGATTGATCATGGAAATATATGTTTTTATCCGTAAATAGAAATCCGGTAGTTGATGTATCATAGAAATGAAATTCTTGAACAGCTAACGTCCCACCCCAATCAGCAAAATTCATCGGGGCAAAAGAACTTCCACGAACATTCATCTTAGCAGCTGTAAGGCTTCCTATAATTTGACCGTAACCAGCATCATAGGATACAAGAATTTCAGCAATATCTCCGGCCGCAGGAACAGCAAGAGCAGGAATAGTGCAAGCAGAGTCTCTCCACCAATTTGCAACGTTATTTAAATCTTTATCAACCGCCGCATTGAAGTAGAGAGGTCCAAAAGAAGCTGCAAAGTCGTTAGAACTGAAGGTATATATAGTTGATTCACCGTCTGCGGGAGGAGTGGTTGGGATGGTAGTGACATCGCCAGTCACACCGGTAGCCCAGCTGAATCCTGTGAGGTACCCTAGAAAGGTAGAGCTACCGTTAGATTCGGCGCCAATAGCTAGCGCATCTGCGGTGTTTTGATAATCTACAGTGTCCTGGAAGGGTCCGGCAGCAACTTGCCCATTTCTATAGATGGTTGTTTGTCCTGAGGATCGTACAATCCGGAAAAAGTTCCACTGGTTAATAAGCCCGGAGGAAACATCAAAAGAGGCAGCTACCTGATTCCCTGACCAATAGATAAAGCTCCCTCCCTCAATAGATACACCTATAGTCTCAAAGGGATAACTCCCTAGCGAGAATACTCTTGGGTGAAAGCTACCTGCGCCATCAGAAGCGGAGGTTTGATATTGCCACCACTCTAGAACGAAATCGTTTTGACCAATAGCAAAGACTCCACCGTTAGCTACCTCCACATAGGCGTAACCAGTTAAATGGAGTGAACCTCCACCACCCGCATATGGGGAATTACCTGCGTCCCAGGTTCCGTACCTATTTGTAGCTGTAGTGAGACTCATCTAACGCTCCCGGTTTAGAGTTCCTGGATAGCGTCAGTAAGATTATCTCCATCCCAGGTCAGATTAATGGTAGCAACAGTTGCGCCCTTAAGCTTGTACTCGATTGTTCCAGGATTCTTTCCAGTATAGTTGGAGAGACTAATCTGATTGAACGGAGGGATCTGGAAGCCAAATCCACTCCCGCTAGCGTTGATCCCAGGAATGTTATCCACATCAGGACCATTCTGAACCAGATCAGGAGGAGTCTTCTGTGTCCATCCTCCACCGTCAGAGTAGTAGTAAGCTCCCTGGTCGGCAGCATAGTAGAAAGAGCCTGTATGCTCTGCAGGATTAGGTAGATCGTCGTAAGGGCCAGAAAGAATGGTGCTCATAGAAGTAGTAGGTTATTATTCTGAGTATACGGCTTTTCCCATCCCTCTTCAAGCCTCATCGGAGTAATTACAGACTAGATTCCGTAATAGCTTTTGATGTTATTATATCCGCTAGTTACTTGTGCTTGAGTCAGAGGATAATTATATATCATCATTCTCCTATATGTTCCCGGACAAGGAAGAGAATATCCTCCGCCCCCTACGTTAGCGTGTCTTGCTCCCCAATTAACAGTACTTGGTAGCGATCCTGTAGGTATTGAAAGTGTATTCGTGTTTAGTTGTGTGTTGTTTTTATATAGTGCATATGTTCCACTATTGAAAGTCCAAGTCCACAAGGCTGTAGTTCCTATGTTTGATACTGTTACAGATCTACTAGACGGAACTGGTGTAGCTGTAACTAACGAAGTGAGTGACCCAAAATAAGCATAGTATCCGCCCTTTGCTCCAAGATTTTCTACCCCCCAGGGAGAGGCTTGAAACACTGAAGGATTAAAACTAGCCAATAGTTGAATGGAAAAGATATTATTAAACGAAGAAAAAAAGCTAGCAGAATGACTGATATAGCTAGCTCCGGCAACTGAAGTGGTAATTCCAGTTCCGTAGCTGTCTGTTGTTACAGAAAATGTTCCGTTGATAGTGGCATTTATACCAGCAGTTCCAGTATCTACCCAGGTCGTTCCGCTCGAAGGAGCTGCAGATAAGTCTATATATGGAGTTAAACCAGTATTAGGTACCCCGCCCCCACCACCGGAAATCTGAGGAACGTTTAAGCGGAGATAGCCGTTATACTCATCTCCTCCTGCGAATGGGGAACTGTTAAAAATAAATCCCATCTATCAGAAACCGTTAAGCATACCAAATCACATACGGCACACTGGCGGAATTTCCGGATACATTCAGTGCATTTGTTGGGATTACTGGAAATTGATAGCCTACACCAGGACCAATGTTAATGCTGTTGGTTGAGGTGGGTGTTGCAGCTGTTCCAACATAAATTGTGGCGGTAGTTGATGTGTTTTGAACTGTAAGGGTTTTAGTAGCAGAGGCTGCCGCCAGAAGCGTGGTAGCTGTTCCTATGGTTCCTGAGGTGGTTCCGCCAGCCATAGTCAGGCTGGCTGTTATTGGCTGTGTTGTTACATTTCCAATCTGATTTGTTCCTGCGGGGAGAGCTGGCAATGAATTTACCCCTACTGTTCCACTAACAGGTTGAGTAGCAGGCCAAAAAGTTCCACTAACGGGTTGGGTTACCTGGCTCCCATCCACCTTCACAGGGAGCTGGTTACCTCCAATAATAGCTCCCGGAGGAGGAAAATTTGTAACATGTACTTCAAGACCTCCGTCTGGGGCAATCCTGTTCCCGGCATTGTCCAGGTCAGGTGTGCTAGCTACCCAGTTTTCACCACTAGCAAGATAGTACCTATCCTGGTCAGTTGCATAGTAGTATGCTCCTGTATGCGCCACAGGAGAGGGAATTTCGCTATAGAGACCGGAAAGAATAGTGCTCATGGGGATCAGTATTGTTAGGAAAGTATAACTGTTTTATACTTTTTTAACAATGCTTAACCTACCGGAAAGAAGAAGCTCCGGATTCCTTCAGGAGCAGAGGAAGGAGGAAGCTTACTATAGTCTTCAGGGGTAAGCCCTATAAACATAGCGCTCTTATCGAGATAGTTGAAGTCTTCTGGATTTACCCATACTTCTCCGTCCTCTAAGATTCCTGTGTTTCTTCGGAAAAGTCCGCCTGTTTTAACAGGGGGAGTTACCCCATGCTGAGCAAACCAGTCCTTGCTAGGAATACCCTCAATCATGCTTTGACGAGGAGCAGCAGGGGGAGCCCCAGGTGCTTTAGGGGCAGCAGGAGTCATAGTTCCATGGACCTGACCATCAGGACCAATAAGCTGATTTCCACCGTTAGCGGTAGGAACAACCCTATAGCCTGAGGAACCTCCTCCGGTATCTATCTGATTTTTTGCTGTTTGAACTACTTCATGCTGATCAGCTGTGAAGTTTGTAGGTTTATGCCTATAGGTGTTTCCGTTACTGTCTGGCATATCCACACCTACAACACGACCAATGAAAGGGTTAGGAGGAAGGCCTGAAGCTTTGCGTTCGGCAACACGGTTTTCCAAGACTTCCCTATTATGGGCAACATCTTCAGGAGGATAACCATGATCAAACTGATTATCATGCCTAATTAGTGTTCCTGAGTCATCAGGGCGAGGAAGAGGTTGTTTGATCTCTGTAGGAGGAAGAGGGGCAGAAGGTTTAGCTGATTCAATTGGGGGAGTAGGCTCAACTGCTTGTGTGGGCTGAGGAGCCGAAGCTACCTGAGTCTCTTGAGGCTTAGGTGCAGTGGGTTGAGCGGGTTGAGCTTGTACAGGTTGGACGGGTTGTACAGGTTGGGTGGGTTGAGGTTGTACAGGAGCGGCTGATTGAACTGGAGCGGGAGCAGGGGAAGGTTGTGCAGGTTGGACGGGTTGCGCAGGTTGATTCTGTCCGGTAACCATAGCACGATGCTTATCAGCAACTATCTTCTCCAAACGAGCATTCTCTGCATTAATTCTAGCAGTTTCCTTGTTTGTATCGTAGAGCTCTTTAGCTGTAGTTCCCAGACGATAAACCTTATTGGCCAATCCAGCACCGGCTCCAACAACAGCTCCGAGAAGTCCACCACTAGCAGCACCAGCCCCTGTATGAACAGCCTGATCACGAAGTTCATTCCCTACCTGACCCCAATAGCTGTCTCCCTGATAGTGAGGAATGACCTGATTTGCTCCTTCGATAGCCATACCTGCACCCAAACGAGCAACAGCGGGAAGAGCAGCAGTACCAGCAACAGCCGCATTTCTAGCAAGTGAGCCAGCCATAGGGCGCATAGAGTTAACCGCACTGGTCATCATAGGACGAGCATTGTTAGCTAGGTTAGTTAGCGCAGGACGAGCGCTATTTAGAATGTTATTAAACGCAGGGCGTGCATTGTTAACTGCATTTGTAATTGCAGGACGAGCATTGTTAGCTAGGTTAGACAGGATGGGGCGACCTGCTTGAAAGGCCTTTCCGCCCAGATCTTTAGATATATTAATCGCACCTTTACCTATGGGGGATTTTGCAAAAGCTCCTATATTTTGAGCACCCATACCCAGGTTCATTGTACCCATTCCAGCATCCCAGGCAGCCGAGCCAAGATTTCCCTCACGAAGATTATCGTAGGCGCTTCCAAGGTCATGAAAGCCTTGACCAATGGCCACAGGAGCGCCGAGAGCACCAAGAGCGCCTACTCGATTAGAGCCTACACCACCAAAGCGCTTTGCTAGTGATGGTGTGGATGCCGTTATACTAGAGGCCATACCTAGATTACCTAAACCAGAAGACATCCGACTCTTTCCCTTATCCTCATCACCAAATAGGTATTGTCCTCCACCAACCAAACCCTGACCAGCTCCAACAGCGCCATAGCCGCCAGCTGCCAGGTTACCGGCCAAATTCATAAGTTTCCCAATAACTGCCTCTTTTTTTAAGGAAGCCTGTTTAAGCCTTTTTCTCGCCTCTAATAGTGTAGCTAACTTAGTTTTTCCAAAGCTCATTAACCAAGTCTATCACAGAGCAAGGATCTGATCAATCAGGCTTTTCTTGTAGGATAGTCCTCGTGAAGCCCTGTGAAGCTGGTCCACATAGGTGAGTAGCTTATTCAGGGGAATTTTCCCAGTGTCTCCATATTCTCCCCTATCCGGAAGTCCCGGAGCCGACTCCTTCTTTTTAGCCATTGGAAGGTAAACGTAAGGTGGTTAATGGTCCGCCTTTTCTATAAATGGGCAAACTTTTAATTTCATTAATTGTTTCTCTTAGCCCAGGTTCAGAAAAGTCATAACTTTTATTTTTAATTAAATTACGTAACAAAAGCTTACCTGTGATTGTTTGACGCAAGAGAGGTTTTCTATAGTTTTCATTCATCTGACGATTTGCTAAGGTCACCCATTCTTCGACCTCCTTCGGAGACCCGTAGGTCATCATATGTTTCAGTACTCTTTGGTTTGCGGTACGTTCAAGGAGTAGAGGAACTTTATACGCCCCGAGTCCTTTTGGTGTTTCCGTCGCTTTTAGCTGGGCAATATAACTAGCCTTCATAGCTTTTTGGTTTAGTTTTGGAAGGCCTTGCGCAGCATTAGCCCTAATACTTCTGTTTGTGGCAGCCTGTAACAAGGCTTCCATTCTCTTGCTTGTTGCGGCATGTCCAGTTTCATGTAGTGCAACCATGGGTATATTTTTTGAGATTTCTACACTTTTAGGTAACTCCATTTTTAAAGCTTTAAGCCACTGTTTTGCTCCTCGTGTATGGAGTCTGGGGATGTTTACAGTATTTTCTTTTATACCTTTTACTTGGCTCCTTATACCCGGTAAAAATTGTTCAGCAATACCCAAAGCGTTGGATGGAACATAGTGCGGTCCTGGGAAGTACTTTAAGAATTTACGTGTTGTATTTAATCCTTGAGGTGCCTCAGCTCTAAGAGCCCGCATAACATTTTTTAATGTACTTAGCTGAAACGCACCCCGCTTCTCCTTACTAACCATCATTTTTTTTAATTTCTCGAGAAGTTTGGAGCTTCCTACACTGTTAGGCTTCCCAGAGATCTTATTTTTGTTTGCACGATCACTCTTACAAGAGCCACAATGACTCAATTTATTCATTAGCAAGCCTGTCATCTCTCCACGTACATCTCTAGGAGGTTGTGTGGTTCCCCAAAGAGCGGGGTCTGTTACCAGAGGAGTTCCCCTCTCCAGATTACCCACATCAATGTTAAGCCTATGAGGGCCCATCGAAGCTTGTATAGCATCCATTACACCATGTTCACGAACATACTGTGGACTAAACGGGAGGTCAGGAACAAACCTACGCAGAACAGAATCAACAGAAACATTCAAGGCATCAGGAGAGATAATCCGCTGCATTCCAGGTGTCAGCATATCTCCTGGTTTAAACAGGGTATATCTTGAGAGGGTGTCTCTGTCGTGATATCTAGGAAAATTAGAAACGTCCATTAGGATAGTATATGGGTTCTGAGGGCTAAAAAAAAGGAGATATTGCTATCTCCCTTTCTTTTGATTTATTGCCAGACGAATCCGTAGTAGTCTCTCTCTATGGTCTGCTGATTTACAACTATACCTGAGCTGACTAACTCTTTTGCCGGTCCTGTAACTCCATAGCTATGGTTAAAGCGCTCATAGCTGAGCTGACTCATCTCCCAATGGATGTTATAACTGGCAATAATTCTCCTTCTTTCCCTACTTAGTTTCTTACCTCTCACTGTTTCACGATCCAGCTTTCTGATCATCCTAGACCATTCAGGATCTGCTCTTAGGATTGCTCGGCATTTGGAGTCTTTGCAATTGAAGTAGGTATGCTTATATCCTGAGCCTAAGGTAAGCTCTTTTCCGCAACGTATGCAGTTCATATTGCTTTGAGGGGTTAAAAGAATAGTTGGGGTGCCTCCCCCTCCTGAGATAGGAAGAGGAGGCTGGTTTTCCCCAACTAATTCTTTAGGCAGGCTGGGTAGCGAGATCCACGGCCTCAGCGGCCTTGGCCTCTTTCTCCATCTGCTTCATCTGGCGACGGCGGCGATCGCTCTCACGCTTCTTGGCCCGCTGAGCCTCGAGAGCCTTGTTAGACTGCTTCTTGGTAGCCTCCTCCTTAGCACGGTGAGCGGCTTCCTCCTTCTTCCTGGTCCAGTTCTTCACCTTTCCAGCAGTACGGGAAACGCTACCGGTCACACGCTTCACACCGGAAGCAACCGTTTCCTTGGTTCCGTGATAATTACGGGAGACCTTGGTGTTGATCTTCTTGCCGTACTTAGTTCCAACTGCATAGCCAGCAATCGAACTAACGACTGCTGCCAGTGCTCCTCCTGCGATCTTAATTGCGATGTTTAGGTTCATATACTTTAACTTTTTTTGTTGGGTTTGTGTTTAGTTCCCTGGACTAAAAGGTCTTTGCGATTCTTGTTAGAACGGCAAAGATATCCAGATCACTATAGGGTTATACCCCAATATCCCTCTTTCCCTTATGGGGGGAGGGGTGGGGGGGGTTGTTAATTACTCTCTTCCCCAGCACATATATGCTGGATCTTCAGAGTATCTAGCGCGGTATCTCCGAAAGGTTACTCTGTGAGGAGTTCCATGTTCTGGGTTTGCTATGTATATTGCAGGTGTTTTATTTGTACAATATCCATAGATTACTACCCAGTGGGAATCTTCAGCTCCGTTGTAGTTTAGTGCTGTTACTATGGGAAAACCCATATCTATAGCACGAACTATATCATTAAAGGAAAGTCTTTTTTCGACTTTCCTATATTCTACTCCTGCCTTTTTAAGAGCTCTTTCCATTCTCCACACAGGGGTTCCATTTCGGGGACACGGCTGCATTAGGTCAAATATCCTTCGATAACTAACCTTTCCTGGGTAAATAGCAGATGCAGCTATATATCCAGCAACTGCTCCGCAGCTATATCCATCCATCTGTACTCTTCGCTTAACGCAGAGGCTTGCACCTTTTCGTGGTTTTGGAAGAGGAACAAGTCTTGCGATACTACTTATCTTTTCTTTTATTAGCTTTATCATTATAGGTGGAGGCTAAAAAGTCCTCTTTGACTATCATAATACTATACCAGAACTTCTCCCCGTTCTCCTCGGGGGGTCAGAGGCTAAAAAAAGGGACCCCGAAGGATCCCTTTTCTTCCTCATTAGATGAGGCGGAGACGCTTCGCAAAGAAGCCTAACGAATAGGCCCCAACTGCAATACTCCCCACAATAAGACCGATCTGTGTTCCCCAGATAATCCCCACAAGCAGAAGGCCAGGAATCATTCCTAGGGCAAACAGCTTGTAGTATGGTGCTAGGGTATGATCTATTTCCTTATAGAACTCAGTCTCTGTGATTTCCGAGGAATAGAATCCAAGGAATTTTGAGAAGAGGCTAATTGCTCCCAAGCTGAGGGCAGTAAAGCCGATTGTTGCTCCGGCTGTTACCATTCCTGCCTTTTCGACGTTATACCCGCCAAGCCACTTGACTAAGAAGAACATACCAGCATACATAAATGCCGTAGTTATTCCGTATCCGATGGCGCTAATGGTCATTCCGATGTTGAACTCTTTTTTCATGGTGTTGTTGGGTTAGAATAAGATTAGTTCAAGCTGTTGACTAACGGCCCAGAACTTCCTATTCAATAGAATATACCATTAACTAAGCTTTTATACCCCCTGGGGGTGGGGAGGGGTTCTGAGAGCTAAAGAAAAGGGGCTTTTTTAGGGCCCCAGTTCTTTTTAATGCATGCCATTATTTTCAGGCCCTTCTACGCGCCTGTTATTTATAATAGCAACCCAGCTGTGAGTTTTCTCTTTTTGCTGGGTTTCTTTTAGCTTGGCAAGATTATTGAATCTTGCCAGCTTACTATTCATCCTACTCAACGTGGCATTGTTTATTCGCATGGCCTGTTGTGTTGTGGTTAGGAGCTAAAGGTATATATTCCCTTATCTTTCTATTATACCAGCTAACCAACAGGTTTTACGGGGGAGGGGCCTGAAAGATTTATTTTGCTTTGGACAAACCTTTTCCCAGAACTCTCGAAGCGGCATATTCCCTAGGATATCCCACAGAGATCAACCCTTCCTTTAGCCGATCGTCAGGGTAGTTCTCCCCGTCAAAGGTTAGGAACCGATTAAAGCCTACCGCACGGTCTGACCCACCACGCGAGGCAAAGAAGTCCCACCAGACGATCTTTCCAACAGGATTCTGTATTTCAGGGTCAAGCTTTAGAATGTCCTCGATCCAAGAGCTCTCCGCTTTAACCTTCAATGCTTTCAGTTCTTTTAGTACGCTCATAATTTTCTATGTTTTTTGTGGTGGTTTTAATTGCTCTCTTCAGTTCTTTCAATTCCTCCTTACCGAGAACTATTTGATCGGTGAAGGGAGTTCCTGTTCTTATTATCTTCCAGACTAGTCTTAGCCGATCTCTCCATAGTGGAGAGTGTTGTAGGCTGTAGACTGATAGAAGGGCTAGATCATCATTACTTTCCAGTAGAAGCGCTTCTGATCTGCAATTACACTGTATCCAATGTTTATCTTGTGGCATGGCTTGCTATTACGTCTTGAATGTCCTCTAGGATCTCAGCGAGTTCCCAGAGTTCGGGGACCCGGTTTACCCAGAATCCGCGAGATATTGTTTTGTACCAATTAGCCTCTATCCCGGTCGCTACGTGCCTAAAGCAGGGAGAGTCGTCTTCCGACTCCTCTGCATAAGGCGACATTTGAAACGTAGGATACCAGAGTTCGAGACCGGATAGCCTGTTTCCAGGGTTATCTTCAGTTTCTAGCTCGGCCAGGGCTAATTTGATCATGCTTAGGAGCAACCCTTTTCGAGCTTCGCTCACTGGTGTGGAGTCTTCTTCATGGTTCATATTAGTTATCTAGGTTATGTATTAGTACTCTAAGGAGATAGGCTCCTATAATGTAGCAGGCTATCAATATGAGTAGCGCTGCTCGGTTAGGCGTAATTTTCATCACGTTAATCTATATCGAGTAGTCTGGCTCGGCAAGCTTTTCAACTTGTATAATTTCTCTCTCTACCGGTTCGGGTGTAGGAGGAACAAACAAGAGCTTCCACTGATTGTTTCCTTTTCGCATAACCCACGGATGTTGGAAGAACCGGTTAGGAAGTCTGGTGACTGCCCCTCTCCGCAGCTCTGGCGAGAGCTCCTCAAGAGGTTGGTCAACCCAAACATACCGTTCTCCTGTGAGATGGCATACTGCCTCTACCGGTTGCTCTTCGCGGAAGTTTTCGGCTGGAATGTACATAGTTAGGTAACCTCCCTATATTTATCCCAGAGACGAAGAACCGCAAGGTCTTTTTGCTTAGCCTCAATCTCTAGATCCGCCTCAAGGTCACCCAGGACCTCCTCAGGAAGAGACGCTACCCAATCGTGGTGCGTTCTATCTAGAGAATGCGCCTTTCCGTCAGAGATATGCATGAGCGGACGAACCTCGCCCCAAGTCTTCACCACTTCCCGAACAGCTTCCTCCTGAGTCTCCCCCAGGTTGTTTATGTTCCTGTGGTGGAAGTCTAGGGTTATCGGATATCCAGGAAAGTGCTCCAGGATCCGTTGCCAGGTCCAGAAGCCCTTATCCTCGTTCTCAAACACAAGCCTCTTTCGGGCTCCGTATGGGAGTTTGGCTAGACTATCCTTGAAGTAGGGGAGGAGTTCTGTATTCCGCGTCCCGTTAGAGAGATGAATATTGAGCGATCCCTTGTGATCTACCTGAACACCCAGCTTGTCAAAGATATCCGAATGAAGTTCCAGGTTCTTGATAGAGCTGGTTCGGACAGCTTCATTTGGACTACCTAAAGAAACGAACTGGCCGGGGTGCGCCCCCAGCCGCTCGCCTCCTTCTAGGTAGCTGGCTGTTTGGTCCCTAGGAACTAGCCAGTTCTCCTGGTTGTCGCGGAATTCTCGCCATATCCCTTCGAACTCAGGATGATCACCCAAGGGAATCATGTCACTAGAGATCCTGTAGACCTTTATCCCTCTACTAATGTTGTACTCCAGGACCCGCACATACTCTGCCAGGTTATGGCTATAGATCTCATGGAGCCTCTCCTTTGCTTCAGCGCCTAATGCTCTTGCACGGGTGAGCGTAATTGTTCTGAAGCGGGACTGGTAATCCCCGAGACTTATACAGCAGTAGCCTAGCCTAGTGGCCATAGGGATTCTCCTTATCTTCCTTGTTCACCAGCTCGGTCAACTCATTCCAGAGGTCCTTATGGGTATCTGCAGAGAGGTAGTCTCCGCGAGAGGTGATGATGTGGTCGATTACTCGGGCATTTTCTCCCGAGGAACACTGCCAGATACGAATATAGTCGTATCGTTTCTGTTTCCAGACGATTGAATAGGTTATTTTCTTTTCAGTTCTTACTAGGGTTATCATGGTTTCCATGGGTTGAACGGAGCGGGTTTTCCTTCGGCTCTGAAAACTGCGTTTGCCCAGAGCTTCCAGACCCTCTCTCCGTAGGATGTTTTGGGTTTGGCATCTATTCCATGGAGTTTTGCCCACTCCTGGAATTCCTTACGCATCTTTATCTGCTGTACTAGTGTCATTTTTGTAGTGGTGCGCCCGGCAGGGATCGAACCTGCGACCAAGGGTTTAGAAAACCCCTGCTCTATCCACTGAGCTACGAGCGCGTTGGTGCCTGGAGCCAGGAGCGCAAGCCTACGGCGTGCTCCATGACTTCTTGACTATCCTTTAGATCAGACTCAAGCATTTCCCGCTTCCATTTAGGAAGCTTCTTTGCCAGGAGTCCGCGAGTTGTTCTAGTTATATCAGTCTCGGCAAGCTCTATAATCTCTTCGAGGCGCTCTTCCATAAGAACGTCCACAATCTCATACATAGCTTCCTTGAGCCGAACTAGCCTGGCTTCCTTATGCTTTTTCATCGATTAGATAAAATAAGCTATTACCCTCCCAAGTCAAGCGCTTAGCCTTATCCATAAAAAGGTCCAAGGTTTGAATCCTGTACCGGAGGGAATAACGGAGTTTCCAGAAATTCCAACTTCTCCTGAGGTTTTTAAACGTCTGTATCATCTTCTTTGGGGTTATCCAGATCCTCAATACTCTTCCGAATCTTATCGGCATCGTACTTGAGGTTTGCTAGCGTTAGTTTTGCAATGGCTACGTTGAGAATTTCCCTCAACCTGAGGTTCTCATTCCAATGTTTGTCTGATAGCTGGTCCTCCTTAGGATAGCTGTTGGACTCATGAAAGAGCCACCACCATTCCTTCCTGGAGATCCAGCGAACTGCTCCCTTGTCCAGGAGCGCAATCTCGTCATACTTCTCATGGGCGCAGAAGTAGCCGGTGATCTTTCTAAGGTTGTCATGGAGGAGGCTCATGAGCTTTGACCTGCAGTTTCCTGGAGGAACAAGATACTCCGAGCTGTCCACAAGCTCTAGAAGAACCGCCACAAGGCTGGTCCATTGAGCTGAAGTTGCCCCGGCATCAAGGATCTCTAGGATCTTTTGCGTGGCCATCTCTACTCGTTCTACTCTTGGGTTTTTCATAGTGGGTGTTTATGGGTGAATAGGATGAGAAGCATAACACTTATAGTTATCAGCGTAACAATTCCAAAGAGGAATGTTTGCCTGATAAACAAGATGGTTGTTCTCTCCTGTGTTTCTTCTAACTGTTCAAGCAAACGCCTGAGGTCTCCTCTAAGTGTGTTGTTTATCTTCAAGAGGCATTTGACTTCCGACTCTAAGTCTCCAACTCTAGCTTCGATAGTGTTTATTTTAAGCTCCATGGTGTGTTTGTGTTCATTAACGCGGAATATTCTAAAAATTCCACATTAGTTTACTGGATTGGCACCCCCACTGGTATTTGAAACCAGCCTTTCAGGTTGAAAACCTAACGTGCGAAACCACTACACTATGGGGGCCTAATTATTGACTTTACTCTTAATAAGGGTAATATTTATCTCATGCAATGCTGTAATTGTCAAAAAGAAACAAGCAATCCTCGATATTGTTCTCGTAGTTGTGCAGCTATATCCAATAATAAAACATCTCCAAAGAGGAAACCTCTTAGGAAATGCAAGAAATGTGACAAGCTGGTTAAACACTACAGAACCAAGTTATGTGCGGAGCATCTAGAAGAGCACAAGTCTGGCGGTAAGTTCAAGGCCAAAACCTTGAAAGAAAGCCGGCTTGGACTCAAAGGCAAGCACCCTATGTATCTAAATAACACCGTTAGAGGATTTGCTCGTACCTGGTTGAAACACTTAGCGACCCAGCCCTGCAAGAACTGCGGTTACTCTAAGCATGTCGAGCTCTGCCACATAGTACCTATTTCCAGTTTTCCAGAAACAGCCACTTTGGGGGAGGTTAACAGTGAAGAGAATGTTATTCCGCTGTGCCCTAACTGCCATTGGGAATTAGACCACGGCTTATTAAGTATGGATAAATAGATTGGAGCCTGCTGTCGGATTCGAACCGACGACATCAACTTTACAAAAGTTGCGCTCTAACCAACTGAGCTAAGCAGGCAGTACTATTACTTTAACCTATGCTGCTGATTTTGCAAGCCTACCTAAGTCGCTCTGCTCCAGGATTCGGCGGAAAGAAGTGTTCGTCTAACCAACCAGGGAGGTGTATATCGAGAGTCTTGAGATACTCCGCCACCTTATTGGCTACTTCAAGCTTCTCCCTATCCCTGGGTGTTTTTGGCTCCGCATATCCGCCCCTGAGACTTAGATAGTAGGGAAAGGTATTTGTTCCGCTTCCCTGCATGTGTATGTTCAGGTAGGGTCCGGTATACTGTGTGGCCTGCCGCCTCAGGTTGGTGTTTACCTCTATGGTGCGGAAGTCTCCCTTTTCCCACATTTTGGGAGAGAGGTCCTGTTCTTCCATCTGAACAAGCCAGGCGATACGAACATATTCTTCTGGCTTTCCGAGGGCTCCTATACTGACTGAGTGTGATAGTAATTTCATAAGATGGTCATGTTCCAAACTGTGTGTTGATCTCTTCCTGGTTGTTCTTGCATGAAGCGAAGAACCGCCTGTTCGAGCATGTGTTGCACTGAGCTATGGCTCCTGCTTCCGAGCGTACGCCAACGAGTATTATCGTATGGAAAGCGTATGGTGGTTCCGTGGTAACCGTTGCCTGAGTTGTACTGTCTCAGCTCTACGGAAGTTCCTGTCCGCTGCGCATTAGCGCGAACCTGAGGATCTATGTAAGGATGACTAAAGTCAACCCAGAGAGCCCATTCGGTCTCCAGGAACCAATACTCTTCACCAAGGTAACCGTTTGTTGTTTTGACTGTTTGGATCTTCATGGATGGGTTATCACCTTCGGAACAACTAGATTGGTGTTCCAATGAAAGCTTACGCTTCCAGACTCCGTAGTTGTCCAATGAGCTAGCCCGTTATGCACGGCCTCCTTTCGAAGAGCGTCTCTTCCAAGAATTGCCCCGAGGACAAAGGTGACAAAGCATATGACCACCATAATAATGGCCAGAATTGTATCATCTTTATGCATACTATTTCTTCAAGGTTCGGAGAATTCCATTATGAACTACCAAGACTAGCATAAAGAGCGATCCAAAAAGGACCGCCCAGAAGCATAGGATTGCTACTACAAGCATCATGAGCCATGTCCAATGGGCTGCTGTGAATATCATTAACTGTATGTCTAAACTATTCATACTATTTGGTTGAGGTTGCGGCTTTCTCAGCCTCTGTCTGGTACTTCTCTTTTCTAGAGCTGATACGCTCTAGAAGCTCCGACCACTCGATCGGCGCATATCCTAGATGCTCTGCTGATACACAGATATATCTAGGATCTATAGCTTCTACTCCATCCACCGTACGAGTTACCTCCTTCTCATGGATATGGCCGTGAATGTTGCAGCGATATCTTCCTAGGGAGCCTGGGTGAAATGGAATATGACTCATCATATACCCATCAAGGTAATGGTAGGCACGTATATCCTTGAAGTACTTTACGTAGTCCTTCATAGGAAAGATATCGTGATTCCCCTTGATGAGCACTTTTGTTCCGTGAAGCTCTCCCAGAATAGGAAGAGCTTTTCGATGCATCACTACATCTCCTAGAACATAGACCTTGTCGCATGGGCGAACAGTCTGGTTCCACATCTCTATCATTGCGCCGTCCATTCCCTCAAAGGTATCCCAGGGTCTGAGCTTTGTTCCATCTTGACGAAGAAAGTTGCACATTCCCTGATGAGAGAAATGAGGATCGGCTATTACGAACTGCTTATGCATGCTGTGTTTTTCCTTGGCTTGTATACCCAGACTCCTACAGTTCCTTCGCCGTCCGGGCTCTCGCCCAGCGTCCAGCTTTCTCCGCGAGGAATCTCAGGCGCTTCTGCTTTGATAATCTTCCAGGCTAAAGGATATCTCTTAATATCCTTGATAGTTCCGAGCCTAAGACCATCAAAAAGTCTCAAGCTCTTTAGTCTAATCTGAGCCTCTGGTTTAGATACAGGAAAGAACAACCTAGGTTCCCAATTCAGGATCTTAGGGGTATCTTCGTCAACCTGCATCGGACCATCAAAGCGAACGTTGGAAATATTGTGCCAACCTTCTGACTCTTGGTAGGCAAGATACTGATCAATTACTTTCTTTAGTACCGCTATGTGGAGCAGCTCCTCGTTAGAGGTTTTGTCTGCAATCTCGTGAGCTATTGTTTCCTGTTCGGCAAAAAACCGCGAGAAACCTTCAAGCGCTTTTGTTGCGGCCTTTAGATGAGCTTCGGTTAGCTCTAGGCATACTTTCTTGTTCATTTTGTGTGAGGTGGTTTGTGAGGTAATGTCTGATCTCTAACTGCTCATCAATCTGGTTCATGAGACGAACTTTATCTCTATGAACACGTTCCTTCATCCAGAGTATGCGCAACCCTTCCAGGCGCTCATCCACTAGTTTCAGGAACTCTTCTCGGCTAGTTGGGTTTGCCAACATATTCCAGATCGTGAACTTTCCCGTCTAGGATTTCCTTGCAAACACCTTCCTCCCACGAGGAAGCACAGAGCATGAAGTAACGGGTCTTCATGCTCTTGCTATCGGTGACTGCGACAACATCTCCAGGAATAAGAGGTTCTTCCTCCCAGACCCTGTAGAAGTTCAATTTCTGCGCCTGCTCAGCTGTAGGTTTTCCTGTGAGTACTATAGCTTCCCCAAGACTTTCACTGACGGGGAGCTGTGTTCTATAGTAGTGAGCGGCTTTCCGCTTTGTATACCAGCTAGGGTTCAATGCGGACACCGGCTCCGGATTTCTCTCCTTATCTATTTTGTATAGGGCTATATAATTCATGGGGACTAGGGGTTAAAAATAAACGGCGGCAAACACCCGCTCTAGGTATTATACCGCCGTTTACCGGATTTATTCGAGGGGGGTTATTCGCGAACGTAGCTATAGATGATCTCTGAAACTCCAACCGAGTCAACCACGAAGCAGCTCTGCCTTGGTATATTGTTCAGTCCCATTGCTTCAGAATGCTGATCACCGCGAACTGCTGTGGAGAGCATATAGTGATCAAACTCAGCATACTCCTTGGCTTCCCAGTGGTGCTGGTCAGCGGTGAGAAGAACTTTAGTCTTTACACCGATCAGGGCTTCGGGATGAGCTAGGAATAGATTAGAGATATAGGTTTCACGTCCTTTACCTTGAGCAGGGAGACGCCCCTTGTACTCTGCACTATAACCATGTGAGATAACGAAGAGAGTATTGTTCACCTTGAGGAGACCATGATCACTCTGGAATACTTGGAAGCTGATACGCTTCTCCTTCCTGAAGTAGGCTTCGAGAGCCTTGAACAGAACGTAGTCGCCAAAGTCATTATGGTTTCCCTTCACACTAGCAACACGAACCTTGGGGAAGATAGCGAGCATCTTCTCCATGAATTCGGTGAGGCTGCTCAGCGCAGCGTTGAACTGGCGCTCTTTCAAGCAGTCATATGAGAGAGGTGTTCCCTTGGTAGTGAATCCCTGACCCGTAGTGTGGAGAATATCTCCCAATGAGGTGATCACGCACTCCTTGAAGAGATAGTTTCTCGAAGCCACGTGATGAGCGATATCGTCAGCATAGTTGGCTACGGCGTTAACAGTTCCTGGAGTGTCATTACCTTTTCCACGGAATGAGAGCTTCTCATCAGCATATGAGCCGAAGTGAATGTCTGAGAGACCAACCATGAGGGTACGATCGCTCTGCTCTTTTCCCTTAGGTTGCGTGAGCTGCTTGACCGGGCGATATGCGGGAGGATTCCAGCTCTTGAGCATGGCTTCCATAGGATTGTATGTTCCTTCCACAAACTCAAACCAGCGATGCGCAGCCTCCTCAGTCTCAATCCAGCTCTGCTTCTGGACCTTCTGGTAGAGTTGAAACTTCTTCTTCTCTAGAACATCGGCTGTAAGATCATCGATATTTTTTTCGATAAGTTGTTCGTTGGTAAAGGGTTCTGAATTGTGAGTGAAACCCATAATTTGCTTCAGCTCATTGAAGTAGCTCTTAGGAATCTGGTAGTTACGGCAAATCTCTCCGATAGTTCCGGGGTTTCCGTACCAGTTCGAGTAATTCTCCTGAATACCGCGCATAGTGGAGCCTGGGATAACCACATTTCCATTGGCGGCTTTCAAGTAGACAACATACTTATCGTCTTCCTTGTTATAAACATACTTGTCTGTGAACTTAAGCCCACCCTTCCAATCCTCTTCGTTTACTGTATTGAGGTTAATGTTAATCGACTTCCGACGAACGCCGTGATTGAAACTCTTTTCTCCGCTGGCGCTATTGAACTTCTCGAGGATATTGGCTATTTCTGCTGCCCTATAGCCCAGGGTTTTGAGGTATGTGGAGAGGCCCTTCTTCTGTTTTCTGAGCTTCTCGAGTTTTGTGTATAGGTTATTATCCATAATTTTTAAATTTTTAAATCCGTAACGTGTTTGGAGATAATTCTGTATAAGTTCTTTGTTTATAACGACTTAACTCCAAAAACTTTAGGATTTAATTTTACATTGTTTCTGGCTTTTGTATACAATAACGCCCTCTATTCTTGCCTGGTACAGGCTTGAGTTTGAGATTTTGTTTTCGTAGATCGAATACATTGGCTGTCTTGAAAAATAGTCTATCCTTAGGATCTGTCAAATTAAAAATTTCGCGTTTGAAATATTTTATCCGACCTTCTTCAAAGTAGTAGACTGTATTGTTTGAGCTTACTCTCAAACCTTTTTCACGATAGCGAAAGAACGTCTCCTCGTCTACCAGAATCTTAATTCTACGTGTTCTATTTTTAGGAGACGGAAGAGCCCAAAGAATGTTCGCTACTTTATTTTGCCCGGCCATGAAAGTGGGTATCGTTTAATCTATGCTGGTTACAGTGGTAGGACCATCGCTAGAAATTATGTATTGCTGGGCATCCTTTAGTTCGTTCTGAATGATATTCATGTCGATGCAAAGCTTGTTCAGTTCATAAACCAAAGAGTCAAACACAGCATTTAGTCCTTCCAGGGTACGAACAACGAGCTCTACAGAGCTTACACGGAAATATGAAGAGTCGCCGGTTGGGGCGTTGGCTGGAAGATCTTCCAACTGTGCAGGAGTTGCCACAGCTGCGAAAGTATCATCAGACTGGTCGGACACAAAACTTCGCAGACGCTGCATAACAAAAACCTCTGGAACAATGTTCTCGGTTGACGCCACTTCAACTTTCATGGAGTATGAGGTGAGCTCGGGCCTCCACTGAGTAGTAGTGCGGTTTAGAGTAATTTTGACCATAGCTAAATTTAATTTGACAACGCCTAATCGTAGCTTAAAGTGACAAGTCTAACAAGAATAACCTTTATGAGTGATCCAACAAAACTAAACATCGGAGACGTAGTTGTAGGAACCAGCGACCCTTCTAAATCCGTCTATGACTCTAATGGGAGGAAAATTCGAGAGGGTGTTGCTTTTGTAGGGAGTGAAAAAGATGTTGAAGAACTCCGTGAGTCTATTATTCGTAGTGCTGCCGCTGCCGGAGGAAAGATAAGCCCCTTAAAGAAAACCGGTAAGAAAGCTAAGAAACCCGTTAAGAACAAGACGCTCTCAGGCAGAGCCTACCCAACAGAACCTACATATGTTCCACTGAACGAACCTGAACCTATTCAGCCACCGTCGATGTGGGAAGGGTCTCAAGAGGAGAATATTCCAGTAGAACTGGAAACTGTATCATTCGAGAACGACTTTGGTAAGATTCGAGCCAAGGTAGAAACAGTTATCGAGCATGAAATGGCATTTCTTCTCCTCTTCTCCAATGAGGATGACATCACCTTCGAACCTAAGGTTGGCGAGACTTTGCAGTTTATTCGTAGAAGCGGCTATCGCTTCGAAGTCTACTACCCTGGGGTGATCTTTAGCTGGACTGACGGTGTTAAAAAGGCTATGATTCTCTTTAAAACCGATAATTCTAATGGATAAATATGGTATGGTTACCGAGAATTCTCGGAGCGACTTTGACAGTACTAAGCGAGCTGAGTTCTATGATGAGGACGGCTATCTTATCGCTGACGCTGATAGCAAAGACCAATTAAAAAATCCAAAAAAGATTGAACAACTCAACAATCCTAGTGTCAAAGAATCCTAATAGCCATGACAGACCCTAATCAACCACAATCATTCTTCAACATGGGCCTAGGAGACCGGGACAGGTATACCAACCCGTTCTACAATATCCCTCTTCAGTACCTTCCACTCAATATGGACGGTATGCTTCTCTGGTCAGAACACTTCCTTTTCCGAAACGGCTTCTATAAGCAGGCACTGAACAGGATTGCCAACTACTTCATTACATCCCTCAACATCGAGTGTGATGACCATGAGGCTAAGAAGCGTTACGAGGAAGTTCTCGAAGAGCTTAAGTGGAGAAAGATCCTCAATGTGGCTGGATTGAACCTATTGGCCTATGGAAACGAGTTCATGACTGTTAATCAAGGCTTCAATCGTAATCTTAGCTGCCCTCAGTGCGGTCGTACCGATAATATCGACAAGCTGAACGATTTCGAATTCAACAAGGGCGTCTATACCAAGCGTTGTCTCAAGTGCGGTTACAAGGGAGAGCACCAGGTTATCGACAAACCGAGCACTAGTATTGATAAGATTCACGTAGTTCATTGGCCTGCAAAGGAAATCAAGATTCGATATGAGGACACCACCGGTGAGTATGAGTATTTCTGGGATATTCCTCAGCAATACATCAAAAAGGTCACCACAAAAAACAACAAGTTCTACTCGAAGAAGACCCCTAAGGTTATCTATGACTGCATTTTTGATAAGCGAATGCTCTCATTCAATACCAAGAACTTCCTACACCTAAAGCTCGACTCTCCTTCCACCATCCGAACAGACGGTAAGGCTATTCCTCCCGTAATGTTCATGTTTGAGGATATGTTCATGCTCCAGACCCTCAAGAAGTATAATGAGGTTATCTGCTACGAGGACATCGCTCCTTTCCGTGTTATTGCTATGAGCCCTGAGAGCAATGGCGCAGCTAATCCTATTCTTCATCAGAACGGCGGCATCTGGAGCTCAGCCGTGGACGACATGATTGCTCAACATAGGAAGGATCCAGGAAGCTATCATAAGTTCCCTTTCCCGATCAATTATCAGCAGCTTGGTGGCGAGGGAAAGAATCTCGCTCCTGTAGAGATGATGGAGAACTATAAGAACAACATTCTTAACGCCCTTAATATTCCTGTGGAGCTGTTTCAGATGACCCTCAAGACTGAGGCTGCTGGACCTGCTCTTCGTCTTTTCGAGAACAGCTGGAATACTATCCCTACTAGTTATAATGAGCTCTTGGATCATCTAAGCGATGTGATTAGCAAGATTCTTTCCCTACCCAAGGCAAAGATCTCTCTCACACCCATCACCTTCTCCGACGATATCGAGCGTAAGTCGATTGTGGGCCAGTTGGTATCTGCAAACGCTATCGCCAGGAGCGAGCTACTCAACCTCTACAACTTCGATTATGAGGATCAACTTAGAAAGAAGAATGAGGAGGATCGTATCGCTAAGGATATACAGAAGGAAGATCAGGAGCGTGAACAGTTCGAGCAGCAGATGCAGGCAAATGCGGTCGGTCAGGCAGGGCAAGGAAATGTTACTCCGCAGGATGCTCTACAGCAGGCCCAGCAGATAGCCCAGCAACTCTTCCCGCTTGACGGATCACAAAGACGTGCTAAGTTGCAGGAAATTAAGGCACACGATCAGGAGCTTTATGCTACAGTAAAATCTCAGTTAGAGCAGATGACCTCACAGGCTAGAAGTCAGGGATTGGCTCAGAGCAAGCAACAACCACAACAACAGTAAACATACATGGATAAGAAACACTATTGCACAGTTAGCGGCAAAGAAATTCCAGCCGCTAGAGTAGAGGCACTTAAAATGCTAGGAACCCCGGAAGCACAATGGACGTGCGTTGAACACTCATCTGTTCGCCCCAGACAGGGAATCTTTATGGGAGAGGCAGGTACAAGTGAGATGCTTCTAGTCACTAAGGTTTATGACGAAACAGTGCGCTCGGTTTTCAAGTCAGCAGACCGCGCTAGCCAATCACAGAGCGAGGAACCTGAAACAGGAGGAGAGGATAAGTCCAATTTTTACTCTTCTGGGGAAATGAATTATTATGCCGAGGGAGATACTGGAGATGGTGAAACTAAAGCACCGGAACTTATAAAGCCTCAGTAATCTTGTTTTTAGATTGTTAAGCATGTAGCTAGCCTATAAAATAAGATAAAGACCCTTCTATGTCCCAGCAAAGTGCCTATATTTCTAGACTCTCCTTAAGAGGAGAACTGAGCGCAGCAATACCTGAGATGTTGGCTGCACCTGTGTGGAGCTCAGGGATAGCGTCCTACCCATCAGGCTCCTTGGTTTGGAGAAATACAGATGTTTATAAATCTACACGTACAACATCATCTCAACATATACCTGGAGAGGATAATGGTGAATACTGGCAGCTTATTGGAAATGGTTACAAAATACCTGAACCAGCTACAGCAAACCAAGCCCTCAATACTACTAGCGACGTTAAATTTGCTTCGATTGGTGTAGGAACAACCACACCAATTAGAAAATACCATCAAGTCGGTGGAAAGTTTTTGGTGGAATCCAACGCAGGCCCGTTTGGTCAACTCCAAATTGTAAACCCTTCCCCTAACGCTGGGGAAGGCGAGGCGTCACTTGTGATGGCTTCCAACGCTACAGCAAATTCGGATGGAAGTATTTCTCCCCGGGCTCCCTTTGATGCATCGCATATCTGGAGTGTTGGGTTGGGAACGAATCAAAATGCAGGGAACGTTTTTTCTATAGGGAACGTCGCAATAGGGTCCGCACTGACTATTTCTTCCACAGGTCAGGTAACCATACCTAACTCTCTCTCTGTGAGCAGCTTACAGAATGACCATATCAGTATTGACGAAGCAGGTAATCTCACCAGTCAGGGCAGCGTCACTGGGGCAAATTTCGGACAAGCTAATGGTGTGGCTACACTCGACAGTAATGGGAAGGTACCAATAGTTCAGTTAAAAACAGGACAAGCTAACGGATTGGCTACTCTTGATTCTGGTGGCAAAATTCCAGCGTCACAGCTCCCTAGTACCGTTATGGAATATCTAGGTACGTGGAATGCAGCCACAAATACCCCACAACTTAGCGACGGTATGACTTCGGGAGTAGTGAGTATAGGCTCGATATATATTGTCTCAACAGCTGGTACGGTTACCTTTGGAACAGATAACACACTCACCTTTAGGGTCGGAGACTGGGTTGTTTATAATGGGACGAAATGGGAACGTTCTTCCGGGAGCGACGGCGTTGTTTCTGTGGCTGGGCAAACCGGAGCCATTTCAACTACTAGCCTCAGAACCGCACTAGGTCTGTCCGCAGTAGCAACTAGCGGTAGTTATGAAGATCTGCTTAATAAACCATCATTAGCAACAGTGGCAACTAGCGGCAGTTATACAGATCTACTTAACCGCCCCACTATAACTCCTGTTGTTTCCATTACGGCTGCTGCATATGCGTTGCTTAGTCCTCCGACACCTGGAACCCTATATCTGATTTCTGGATGAGAATAGACAATAGTGATGTTGTTCGTCTGGGTAATGGGAGCCCTATTATTGATGCCTACTATAATGGGGCTCGCGTGTATGCCTACGATGTAGACGCCAAAACGTATTTTACCTCAGTTATTGCTGCTGGAGGGGTTATCGAGCCTGCTACTCGTTTTGCGATTGTGGATATGATAAGGGCACTTAAAACAAAAAGCTGCTGGAACTCTATTTTAGACTTTGGCCTATTTTGTGGTGTAGATTACAAAGGAGCGCAAATAAAGATTAAAGGTAGCGGAGCCGTAACCCCGAGCTATTGGATGAGTGCAGCAGACTACAGCTCCACAGGAACTTCCGCAGGTTTTACGGGAGATGGTGGGGTAAGCGGAGGTTATAAATATCTAAACACCAACTTCAATCTTACCACAAGAAGTCGAACATCGCTGGGTATATTCTGTTACTTTAACGGAGCGGAACAAACAGGAGCCACTCGCTTCTTAATTGGAGCCATGGAATCGACAACTAGCCCACAAAATTTAAGTGGTTTAGGACTGATGCGTAGTGGGACAGTTGATGTTGGAGGAATTGGAAGCGCCTTCACCTCGCAAACAGTACCAAACGGGACAGGAGCAACAATCTACGACAAAGGGTTTGTTGGCGTTGTTACAAACGGGAGCAATACCCACACATACTATAAAAACGGAGCGCAAATAGGGGCAACAAATTTACCAACAGGCACTATAGTAAATGGTTCGCTATATGTTCTGGCTGCTAATGTAACCGGAACCGGCTTCGCAAACTATATCACGACCAGAACGGTGCGAGCCTATATAATTACGGGCGGGATGACATCCACCCAGGTTAGCGATCTTTCAACTATTATAAACACCTATATGGGCAAATTTCAGGCAGCCGTTTACTAACTTTTTGGTTTTATTCCTGTTTTTTAATTTTAGTAGATTGATTAGTTGATAGATTTGACAATCTTTCCGATTTTTAATACTATATTTGTATGCCTGCAGTGGAAGAAACTATAGCTGAAATTAAAGAGAATGCCGCCCTCGAAGAACTTCGAGGAAAGATTCGTTCGCTTGAGCTTGAACTTAGGGACACTAGAGATATTGCTAGAGATACCCTTCATATAGCTATAGGTGTGGACGGTAAGAATGGTCTTCGTTCCGCTATCAATGACCTCGCTGGCACAGTGGATAGAATCAAAGAAGATTTCATGTTCCTCCGTGAAACGGCCCATAACTATAAGGAACTGAAGACTATTATTATGAAGTTCCTTCTCACAGGGGTCTTTGCATTTATCTTTCAGCTGGGGGGAATTGTATGGTTTTTTTCTTCAGATCACAGAGCTCAAGAAGATATGTCTCATAAGGTAAGTGAAATTGCTGCAGATATCAAACAGCTCCAACTGCATGATCACCAAAAAGACACTAATTAACCTTCTTCTGGTTTTTTCAACCTCCCTAATCGTAGGTTGCACAGGTCGTCAGACTCACCAAAAGTATTCGGCTCCATCAATAGCCAATATTTCTATTCCGGTGGAGAAAACAAAGTCCGCTATTTCTAAAGCTCGTTATGCTCTAGATAAACAAGACTACCAAGAGACTAAAAAGAACCTAGTAGAGGCCGAAAAGCATACTCAAGACGTAGAAGCTGAGCTTGAAAAACACCAGGTTCAGGTAGAGGAGCAGACTAAGCAACTTAATGAAGCTATCGACCTTAAGAACAAAGCTGAACAGCGCGCTGAAGTTAAGGCCAAAGAAGCCCATCAGAACGCTAAAGAAAGAGATGTGTTGGTGTATCTCTGGTCGATATTTTTCGCACTATGGCTCCTAGCTACAGTTGGTGCAGTTGTAGACCTTCTTCCACCACAATATAGAATCGCTGGTAAAATAATCTTTCTTCTGCTAGGATTTGGAGTAGGTTATGCCTTGGGTAGATTTATTCTACGCTGGTTGGCCTATCTATTTCCATGATTGAAAAATTTACAGCGCTATATCGCTCAGCTGCTAGTTTTCTACAAAACGGAGTAGCTCCACCAAACACCACTGAAGCGAAGAGAAAGGCTTTGGAAGAGCAAAATCACTTTGCCTCTAAGAAGTTCTTTATCGTTTTTACAGCCTCGATTCTCCTGGCTTTCTTCTATTTCTCGAGCATCTTTATACTGTTTCTTATCCCTAAGGAAGCCACAATTGTGACTGGCTATGTGACTATGTTCACCAAGAGCATTGAGATCCTGGGAGTGATTATAGCTTTCTATACCACAGGTCAGGCTGTGGTAGATCTCAAATACATTAGTAGTAGCAATGCCGGACTCCAGGGAAGCACAGAGGAGATAAAAGAAGAGGTTACTGAGAATCTCACCCATAACGCTAAAGACGAAGACTACGAGATTGATGTTCCATGAAACCCCCATCAAAGAAAACCATAGCTCTTCTACATGAGTTTGAGGTAGGAGGAGGAAAACCATACTATGAGAAATATCTGAAGAGGTTTACCTGGCCGGGAGTAGCCTCAGGTCCTACTATAGGTATTGGTGTGGACTGCGGCTATTATTCCCCTACGGAATTAGAAAAGATCTTTAACTTTCTCCCCAAGCAAAAGCTTGACCTTGTGAAAGCTGCAAGTGGTAAGACTGGGAAGGCTGGACAAGCTTATACGGTTGTGCTCAGGAAGGCAGGTATCGAGGTATCTTGGGAACAGGCTCAGGCTATATTTGATAACCTCACATGGCCTAAGTTTGCCGGAGCGGCAGAGCGGGCGTTTCCTGGGCTGGATAAGCTTGCTCCTGATGCTTATGGAGCCATAGTCTCTCTAGTGTTTAATCGCGGAACTTCGATGGCTGGAGATAAAAGAAAAGAAATGCGAGCTATTCGCGATCTTGTCCCTAAGAAAGACTACATAGGGATAGCTAAAGAGCTCAGAAAGATGAAGAGAATTTGGGAAGAGAAGGGGGCTGACGGATTACTCAAACGTAGAGATGCCGAAGCTGACCTTGTAGAGAGCTGCGCCTAGTTCTCCTGATCCTCATCCTCATCGTCACCAAGCTGATTAGTATCAGCCCGTTCTTCCATCTTAAGGGCCTGGTTCTTTAGGTGTTCCTTCTGAGCCGCACTCTGAACATCCACAAAATTCAGCATAGCTAAACGGATTGCTGGGTTGTCGTAAGACTCAAAGGATTCGACTTCCCCCCTATCATTAACAACCACAAGGTAGTAGCCTCTAGTGAATTCTCCTAACTGGGTTAATAGCTGCTTAGGGAGTCTGAATCCTGAGTTCTTCATTGGCGTTATTTTAAAGCAGTTAAGGGCTAAAAAAAAGGAAAACCCTCCGAAGAGGGCTTCCTTTTTAGTGTTTACAGTAGAAGAAAATGTTCGACAAACTCTCTCTGTGATTTGAGGGGTTTGAGAAGAACTTCATCTGGTAAACTTAGGTTTTCGGATACATCCACTGTCCCGAACAGCTTAACATGATCGAACACATATTTAAAGTTAAAAGGTGCAAAATCTAACCGTTTGTGACTTGGTAAATTTAGTGCCAATATTAACTCATCGCTAGTCTCCCATCCTTTTTGATAAGCTAACTTACTAAGACGTCTCTCTATCTTGTAAGGTAGATGATAAGGTGTAAGACTACCGTATGTTTCGTCATCCGCTTTGGGGGTTTTTTCTAGATTGAAGTGAATGAAATCCCGAAATCCCTTTGTCTGAAGCACAGCCCCAGTAAGCTCTGCAGCTTTACTGAAGACTTTTAGTTTTCCAGCTAACTTAACATTGTTTGCTACTGCATAGTGCGCCACAGTTTAGGGGATTTTTTGAAGGGCTTGGACTGCTTATACTTATGCTCCTGAACAGCCTTACAGAGAGCGCCAACAAGTATGGCGCTTCCAAGACCGAGAGCATAGAGACTAAATACTGCGGTAAATTTGGAATCGGTTGTAGCCAGCTGTATCACGCTGGCTGCTGCCAATATACCAAATAAGAATGTTACTACTTTATTCATCTGCTGAAGATGTTGTGGGGAGCAGAGAACCCATCCCCACTCCCCACATCTCATGGTTACAATTTAGGTATCCCGAGCATGGCAAGTCCGCTATTTGGAACGCGGAACCTGTTAAGGCCAGGATGCCATCCTGCAAGGGTCATGGTTTTTGTATTCACCTTGACCGATAGAACGTGGTACTGCTGATTGGCTTCAGAGGTGCAGAGTAGTGGATTCATCTTCGGAGCATGAGAGCTGTAGAACTCCCGATACCCTCTGTGATCCGTCTCTAACCTCATATAGACCTGGTTGTTCTCGAAGTGGAATCTCTCGATATCGTCTAGATAGATGGAATCCACAGCCGATATATAGTTGCTGGGAAGCTGAACTGTGTAGAGCTTTATGGCCTTCCAATCTTGTCCGCAATACCTGAGCTCCTCTGTGATAGCTCCAGGACCGGAGGCCCTTAGCAACTCTAGAAAAGCTTTGGGATCTTGGACAAGTTCGTGTTCGCCACTTTCGAGAAGTTTTAGTATCTTGGCTCCTGCATTACCCTCGCCTTGGAAGAGCTTGGAAAGTCTGGCTTTCCTGGCTTCCGGAGATCCGGGAGATTTGGAGACCTGCTCTACAGTTCTCTCCACTATCTCAACCAAGCCCATCCGACCTTGACGGTGGTAACGAGGCTCTTGGCGGCGGATAGGCAACTTGCTTGCGGCTTTCGGAGGTTCTTTCAAACCTTCGGGTTTATTAAACTTCTGTGGGGTTGGCGCGGGTTTTCGATGAGCCTCCTTGTGCTTGTTATATTTCTGCACAGCTTGGCTGACTCTTTCGCGCGCGCCTGTATGAAGTAGACTAGATGCCATTTTTTCAGCGATCTGCTCTACTGTCATGTTTCTGAGTTCTTCGTTAGGGGTGGAACGACCAGGGCTTTTGGCTTCTGTCTCCTGGAGGACAGCTAGGACTTTGTCTGTAATGGGTATTGTAACCATGGTACTGCGTTGTATTTGGGGATGTGTTTTGTTCGGGTTCGCAAAGAACTAAAAAGCCGTATCCTCCTTTCGGAAGATTCGGCACAAATTAGCTGCTTGCTCAATAGATTATACCGCAAACACAAAGAAATAGCGGGCGGGGGGTCCCACTATTCTTCTGGTTTCGGATAATTGAACTCTAGATAATTCTTTAGAGTTTCAACGGCAACACCCGCACCATCAAGCCCAGACTGCCCGATTGGTCGCACGTATATTCCACCATAACCGCTGTATTCATCTGCGGCTCGGATAACCCAAACATCGCCACGACCTACAAAGGCGAACAAGAGTTCATCTCCCCAGCTCTGGTAGGCATCCATGAAGCTTGCAAACAGAGGCGTTTTATATAGGCGCGCCCAGTTCATCAGAACTTCGGTACGTAGTTCGGGTTCTCTGGATACAAACACCGCACGGTTGGTAATGTCTGAGCAGAGCATTCCTTCCTCCGCAAGCCTAACCAGGTCAAAGTGAACCTGCTCATGCTCGCGGAGAGATGCCTCTACTACTGAGGTGATTACCTTCTTAGGAATTCCGAAGTGTCTCGCTATCACGAGCATGGTTTTCTGCTGTCCTAGATTCATTCGGGTTTATCTCCGGCTGTGGAGTCTTCCTTTGCAGGCCAGACCACCGTGTCACCATTAATGTAGACATTCGTTGAATGCTTTGTATCTGCGGTGCACCAGACTGTGTTTGGACTTGCCACAATAGCTCCACAACAACGGCAAGCTAGTCCTGGTGGAGAGATAACCATACCTAGAACTCCAGGTATACCGCTATCCTTCCCGCAGCTCCAGCATATGATATTTGTTGTATATGGTTCTGGAGAATTCCATGGCTTGTCTTGGTGTGGTGGGAACGTTGGAGGGATAAGCTTATAGGGTGAGAGCTTATCGTTCTCCTGAGTTTGACTGAGAATCTTTTCGTTTTGTTCTATAATTTTATCCAACTTACCCATCAGCTGCTTAATTAGGTTATTCAGTAGGTTTATTTGAGTCATGTTCATGTTGTTCTTCCAGCTTATTCAGCCTGGCCTTGAGTAGTATTGTTCCGACTGAGGTGAATTTTACAAACTTCCTGAGAAGATGTAACCTCAGAAGCAAAACTATATTTATTAGTGTGGAGACTAGTAGCAAAAATGCCGCTAGTCGTATGTAGATTAGTTCATTCATTTTAGAATTCTACCCCAAAGCAAGTCTGTGCGGATCTTCTAGCAGCGCCACCAAATGGATTAGTGTCTGTAGTGAGAACTCCGCACAGATATGCTTGGAGCTTTTTTACCTTACCTAGCTCGAAGTTTAGCCTGTAGTCTCTGCTCAACCGGTCTGAATAGACTTGATGCTCAGAGAGACTAAGGTCTCGGCTAGCTTCCTGCTTTGGTTCCTGGCCCTGGAGTGTACCCAGGAGACTCACGAACAAGATCAGTATACTTTTTGTAATAGAGTTCACCATCAAGCAATATCCCATAATGGATGCAGGTGTCAAGGTTCCAGGACCGGAAATCCGGTTCCTTAAGCCTAACAATCCTATCTCCCTCATGCTTGAAGCTTCCCTCAGGGTCACTATAGTAACTCTGCGCTCTAGGCATTTCTACTGTAGTATGTCCAACTATCTGCTTTCCTGTTCTTGGGTCGGCGTAGAACTCATCGTTCCAGTCTAGCCAGAGAGGTCCTCCGAAGGAATAATTTCCTCCTCGGGCTACTCCTACTGCGCTGAGCGATTCGTTCCTAGGATACTCCGTATGACGGAAATTCTCCCAGACCTCCGGTAGAAGGGTTTCAACATACCACTCAATAGTCCGCCCATAGGGGAGACACTCCGGTATGAATCCTGCATGAGAGAGGAGCCAGCCCTGTTCATAGTGCGCCACCTTGAAGTTCTCTATAAAGAAAGAGTCTCGCAACCCTGCCTCGTAGAAAGTCTTTCGGAAGTGCGCGCACTTGTTTTGGGTATATCCACTAGCGTAGTAGTGGAGCTTCTTCACATGCCTGGCACCACGGGCTCCGGTATTGTTGAAGATATAATTGATGTCATGGTTTCCCAAGAGGAACGTCATATCCTCTCTCCTTGGATGGCTGGTAAGCAATTCCCTAAGGAATAGGCAAGTAGCCTCAAAGCCTGCCACAAGCGGAGGCTCATAGAAGCTATCAAACCAATCACCCAGAAATACTGCTCGATCCCATGTTTCCTCGTTTAGGGCGAGTAGAACATTTGAGACTCTTTGGTGTACGTCTGGAATTATGAGGGTTTTCATGATCCAAATATATGTTCAAAACGATTCTTGGCAATGAAAAATACTCTCACAGCTTCAGCGATATGGTATTCACTCATGCGGTTATTTCTAGCAAGGTTCAAGCTATCAGGATGCCTAAATGTATAGGTACCTTCATCAGCGCAATATACCTCTCCATTAATAACGGACCTTGGAACTTTCTGGTCCTCAAGAGCTACCCAGTTCCAGCGCCTTCTCTCTCCAGCAGGCTCACGAATATATATCCTGGAGGTCCTGAGATAAGCTCTATGGGTGACGTTGATCCGTACCATAAAGTCTCGCTTATTCCTTAGGACTACATCCATAAACGCAACATATTCAAACGGGCTATCAAGTAGGCTATCCGTCCAAATTTGATTAGGAACTCTATCCTCCTCAGGGATCCTCTTCCTTATGCTCGTTTTATCGAGCCAAAGAATAGTCATGCTAGGTTGATTTAATTCATTCATTCTGCTCTAATGTAACGGAATCCAAAGAAGAGCCTCTGGAATATCCGATGGATTATGTTGGGCCTATCTACCACCGCAATAGCTATATCTCTAGAGTCTCCGGTAGGGAGAAAGAGATATCTCCTATCGGGTGGATAAGCCAGCTTTAGAATGGCCTCCTCGTCCAGGTCTGTTATTACTGAACCAGCAGGCACATCCTCCAGATTTGCTAAGTCGGGAATATCCTCACTCATACCGCCGCCTCTTCCTTAGGCTTCTGCTTCTTCGTGGGGCTATAGTACATCTTGAAATACCCAGAGACAAGCTTGTCCCTGTCGAAGGTAAGTGTATTAAAGAGCTTGATATCGCGATCAGCAAGCTTCTCGCAATATGCCTTGCACCGCTCCTCATTCATTCCTTCGGTAGCCTTATAGTGATCTATTTTTTCTGTCGTTGCTTTTTTAGTCATTGTTTTATTCGGTTAGGTGTTCGGGCCAGCCTGGGGAAACAAGCAGCTTCTCTACCACCATGGAAATTACTATTCCACTGATAGGATAGAAGATGCAGGTGTTTTCCGTATAGTCCTCTCCCCTGAAGCCAAGCATACCATGATATCGGGTAGCTGACTGTAGGGTGGAAGGAGCGTTGATCCAGGCACGGTAGAATGTTTTAGGCTCCATCATTGTTTTCTAGTTGGTGTGTTTTATCTGCGTACTCCTGAAAAGAGAGCAGGCCCTTCAGATATCCTGTAGTGACCACGGCTCGAGCAATTCCCCAGCCATATTCATTAGTGCAGATATCTATAAGCTTGCTGGGAGAGTAGCGCTTGGCTCCCTTCCTGGCATCCTCCAGATTTCCATTAATTAGGTTATCGATTACATGCATTCTCCAGTTCCTCCAATTCTAGGTTTAATTCTTTTATTTGCTCCTCGTGTATCGGATCTTTGCAGTGGTTTGAAAGTTCCTTAACAATCGCCCAGGCAAGGAGCAAGCTTCCACGGAGACGATGGCGTAGTGCTTCTACCTCTGCTAGGGAAGTATTCCGCTCTAGCTCTAGTTGTTCAGCGTAGAGAGCAGGAACAACCTCCTGAGGTTCACCCTTCTCGTTCTTTATTGTAAGTCGGGTGGCGTTAGTGATAGGTGTATGTGCATTTGTTTCCATATGTTTATCTGTTAGGCATCCAAGGAGGAGCCGCTCCTGTTTCTCTCCCCGACGGAGGGATCATACTCCAGCAGCCTGTGAGCAGGCTAATTAGGATTGTTAGGATTATTAATTTCATTGTTTTTATAGGTTTTATATAGTCTAATTGCTATCTTATCTTGAGCCGCCTTAGACAAATTATCTTTTGCCCAGATCGGTCTGAGGTTGTTTAGCCCCCAGCATTTTTTAAACTCTAGGTCATCTGTAGATGTGTAGCTGAAAGATCCCATCGGTCGAATATGGTCTATATGCCATTCAGATCTATTGTCCCAAGTCATCCCCGGAAGAAATAAACTCTCTAGATGAGTTTTTAACTCTTCCAAAGTATAACCCACACCACTCAATATTACCCGTGTAGGGTTATTTTTCTTTATATTTTTAAGTCTTAACTGTTGGCGTATAAGTGTACCAATATTTCGATTTAGTCTATATGTAGGGGAGTTAGTCATATATCTTTTATGGTTTTTTTTAGAGCGCTCATTAGCACTTTTCCTTACTTTTTCAGGATCTTTAGGTTTCCAATTTTTTTTAGAGGCAGCCCATTTCTCAGGATTAGCCGCTTTCCACCGCTTATGGTTTTCTTTCGCCTTATCAACATTTTCATAATACCATTGCCTGTGTGCCTTTTGGTGCTTGTCACGATTAGCTAGGTAGTATTTCCTGTTAAGCTCTTTAACCCTCTCAGCATTTTCTCTTCTCCATTTTCTGACTGCCTCTAGTCTTCTTTCTTTCTCCTCTGCCGTAATGTTCATGCTTAGTTTTGAGGCCTCTAGGGGATCGGACCCTAAGGCCTCCGTTGGTTTATACGGTTGCCCAGACCTTGGGCGAGCCTTCCTCTGAGGGGAAAGCTAGCCTTACTTCTTGGGCGTGTGTTATTTTCTCTTTTGTTAGTTTGCTCACGAATGAGCTGTAGCAGTATGGATCATATGTAATTTCGATTTGGTTAGCTTTTGTTCTCGGTTTTTTTAGAGTCCTACCATGGACAAAAATTGGATCGCCTATAACGTAGGCATGAACGTTTTTTCTTTTTGTGAAGATAACACGTTCCCGGCCAGCTTGGTTCACCTTGAGTTCGGCACGCTCAAGTATGATCTCCGTTGTGTGCCCCCAGACTCTCCAACCTTTCGGTGTCTTATGCTGGATGCTCCACCTCTTCTTATGAAGATTTCTGTATACCCTTACCGGAGATGGCAGAGCGTTAGCTTTCGAGGACATAACTCCAGTAACGGCTGTCTTCCTTCCCCTGCTTCCTGTCCCAGAATATGCACCGGGCAATGTAGGGAGGAATGTTCCACATACGACTCATATCAAGCCAATGGGCTTCGATACGCTCATAATGCTTTAGATCTTTAGACTGATCGAGCCCATAGACCTGAAATAGATGGGTATCCATACAGGTTACATTGGCTTCGATAGGATAGCACATCTCCAAGCTAAAGCTGGTTTTTGCAGGTCCGAGCCCCAGGATACGTTCCTTGAGTCGGTTCCTGAAAGCTATCCACCCTTCACCTTCCTCCTGCTCATAGGCATCTCCGTTCGTCCAGAAGTCCTCTGTGAACTTACCGATGAACTTTGCCCTATTGTTATGGAGTCCGATGTTGGCAGCTGTGAGCCTATTCTTTAGTTCGTCTTCTTTTCCAAACCATTCCCACCAGTTCTTCAAGGCATTATAGCCAATCACATTTGACTTCCATGTGCTATGGATGCTTAGAAATGCGAATAGGTAACGCCTGAATACTTCGGAAGGATCCTCTGGTTTTACGGTGTCCCAATATTCAACATACTGGTCAATAACGCTTTTACTTACAGTAGAGAAAAACTCCTCCACTCGATCATATTTAGGATCGCTCTTTTCCTTGTTGGTAGTGAACAGATCTAGTTGTTTTTCGCCTTCGTTATCTTTGGTGTATCCGCCGAGGAAATCAAGTTGTAGAAGTTTGGTTTCTCCTCCTGCGCGTGCTTTATTTTTAGTCATTAGTGTGTATGTTTCATGCGTATATCGTGGATGGTGTGGTCCACAGTGTTCACCAACCTAATCACTTGGGCTCCATGTCTCAACGCGAGACCGGAGTTTCCTAGGTTTACTGACCAACCGGTCAGAGGGTTCTGTTGTCTCTTCTGCGAAGATACTCAGCTATGAGCACTCCGTCAGCATCAACCTTCAATGGAAGCTTCGGAAACAGCTTTTTTCCGATAGCTAAGCTTCCCTTTTTCAGGTCGTCTCCCTTTAATCCCTTGGGCAACATAACATGCTGCCATTCTTTGCTATCTAGATAAGTTACAGGAATATCAAAGGCTTCCAAGGCAATGAGTGTTGACTCCACAGCGCGCATGGCGCTCATACTAGCGAAGAAACGCCTAGGGTTAACCATAGGACGCTCCAGCCCAGCAATGATAGTGGTATTCGATGCCGCTGCCATAACGACAATCTCCTCGAATATCTTCAAAAGTTTAGGATGATCTATCCTTGAGATATTCTTCTCTACCTTGGTATAGCTCTTCTCCTTCTTAACTGGAGTCTTCCAGAGCCAGCTTTCACCTTCTGTGGAAACTACCCCAATCCCGTTGGAGGAGGTTCCATTATCTATTCCTATATAGAGCATACTTTAGTGTTTGTGGTAGGGGCTGCGAGGGGACAACCCCTACCAACTATAACTAAACCATTTCCGCCAGTATGTCCATAACTTTTTGGTAATTCCGATGTTTCTCGTTCTTAACCTTCAAGTTATTCTTCAACCAGCGAAGATCGTCATTATGCTTTACTGACTTACGATAGTCGGGAAGATCCATTTTCTTGATCAGCACGGCTACTTCAGCCAGCTTCTGCTCGTAATCTGTCATATCAGTCTTCTATATCTGATGCCAAATCAGCCTTCTTCTTACGCTTTGACTTGTTCTTAGCCTCGATCTGGGCAGCTGTCTGGGCGTCTGGCATGTCAGGAATGCTGAAAGCTTTCCGGACAATCTCCTTGGCTCCTTCGCTGTTTGCGATCACCATAGCAAGCTCAGAGTCTCTGAACTTCTTGGTGGTATCGATTTCGATCTCAGTAGGAACACCATCAACCACGATAGTTGTAGTAATCCCTGGAGTTTTCCAGGTATACCAACCGCCGGACTTTCCGACAATTGAGGTGTAATTCTCTCCGAGAGCTTTAACACCCTGAGTATACCAGTCGATACCTCCATTGATGTGAACATCAAACATAACTTTCTGGCTATTACCCTCACGGCCAAGCTTGTTCCTCTTGACTGTGAGACTGTGTGTTGAACCACTCTTACGCTTAACACCCATATGATCCTCAGTCACAATGTCAGAGACACGAGCAACTTTGAACTGGTATGTTGAGTTGAACTTCTGAGCTTCACCACCGATCAACGCCTCAGGTTTTTCAGCACCGAAGCTCATCGCCCCGATCTGCTCCTTCAGCTGGTTGGTAACCACCAGGATAGCGCGCTCGCTCTCCAGGTATGGAATGATATGACGGTAGAAACCACTCATAAGCTTCGCATGTTCGCCAACCTTGGTTTGACCGATAACATCCTGATCACGCTCGTACTCTGATGCAGCACCAGCAATGGAATCAAGAGCGATCATGATGGGTGTTGTCCCTTCAGGATCGAACTTTGGAATGTTCTCGATCATGGTCTTGATCAGTGTGAGGGCTTCCTCAAGGCTCTTTGGATTGTGATAGATCACGTTGTCGGGATCTACGCCCTGGAGCTTCATATAGTCGAAGTCCGGAGCGTTCTCAGTCTCAACCCAGAAGAACTTCCCACCTTCGCGCTGGAAAATCTTTGCCAGCTCGAACAGTAGGGTAGTCTTTGAGCAGCCCTTCTTTCCATAGATGAGATAGCATCGACCGTAGGCTATGAACCTACGATCGAATGCATACTCAATGAATGGATTATGAAGCTTGATCCCTGTCGGAGGGAGCTCCTTTGACACTGTATTCAACTCCAGGCCGTCAGCCTCTTTAAAGGCTTTCCCGAAGTCTTTCTTTACACAGTTGAGATATGCTTCTATATCCATATTTTATCTTATTGGTTCTGAGCCAGGAACCGCTCGGCCTGTTCCTTCGTCATCTTCATTCCACCCATCATAGGGTTAGGAGGAAGCTGTGAAGGATCAACGAACAGGTTAGAGGCTGCTGTTACCTCCTGACCCTGAGGTGCTGGTGAGGCCACAGATGGCTGACCCATCATAGGCTGTCCAGGAACCTGGGTATTGATAGGAACTCCTGCCTGTGGGAGTTGTACTGCGGCTGCTGGAACTGCCACCGGAGCCTGCGCTACGGGTGCTGGAGCAGCTGGGCGAGGAGCTTGGGTCTGCTGATAACTAGCGCTGGAGCTGCGAGTGAGCCCAGGATAGCCGTCCATGCAGCGTTCAAACACCTCATTAGGATACATCTCGCGGAGCTTCGCAATGATATCCTCCTTGGACTTGTAGTTAAATACATCGTCCAGGTTATAGAGGTTTGCGGAGTCTGCCAGTGTAGGAGGAAGGATCACAGGTTGAGAAGACTCAACGTTAAGATACCAAGGGTTGGATCCGCTATCCTTCAGTTGGACGAAGACAGGAACTGCCCTGTCAGGGTCGTTGATAGGATGGCGGCGGTTTCCGTTGATGTCGGTCTTTCCAAGCCACTCAAGGAGCTGGCTAGCTCCGTTAGCAGCAGGAAGGTCCAGGAGGTAAACCCCAGCATCCAGATTGTTGGCATAGGCTACATTGAAGACGATCCTCTTCGTAACACGGCCAAAGTTTGGATACTTGTTGAAGGTTTTTCCATTGGTGACCACCTTTGTGACCTGAGCCTCTTCACGATAGAGAGTCCTGAAGTTATTGGCAAAATACTCCGCAGGGTCGCTATCGCGGCTAGCTACGAAATACTTCTCCTTGTACTTATCGCCAAAGTTGTCACGGATCTCGAACGTCTTATACCAGACACCATTTCCGAAGTTGTCGGCGCGGTAGGCTGGAAGGAAGTAGAGATACGTACCTTGTTGGTTGTTGTTCTTGTCAAACACCACCTTGCGAACAGCGTCCCTGAGGTATGGTGTTTTGTTCTGGAGTACGCCGGTGTCTGATCCTTCGAAGGTTAAGCTAGGTTTAATGATTGCCATATTTGTATGTTTCGTTGATTTCTGTTAGGTTTGTGAACTGGAAGTATTTCTCTCCCAGTTCGATTTTTAGAGCTTTTGCGATTTGAATCCATGAGTCATAGCGCCGTGCCCATATTGAAGCTACAGCCGACTTCTCGGGTGTGCAACCAATATATTCACGAACAACTGCGTTATGCAGTTTTTCATCTATGTCCCACTCTTCGAACCGAATATCGAGAGCCCAGGCCAACTTGGCCAGAGCTTCGCTCAGTTTTTTCTCGATGATAGCTTTGTTTACTCTGTTCCAATCCATAAGCCACATGAATTAGATTGAGGGGGCGAGACTGAAAGCGTCACGGATAGCTTCGATGCCGCCGTCGCTCCCAATCTTCATTGCGTCAGGGGCAATAGTCCCGATCGCATGGAGGATGGTTACCACCACACGATCATAGGGACGTTCCCTGGTTTTGCAGAAGTTGAAGTACTCGTCTCCTGGTGCGTCGTCCCATTCCGGCTTAGGGGGTTTCACCCTCTCAACCTTGAATGTTTCGCAGCCCCTTTCTCCGAGTCCGTTCAGAGAGATCATGGAGTCATTGACTTCAGGAAATCCCTCCCTGTTCCAACCGGCGATCTCAATACCCTCCTCCTTTGCTCGGGTGATGGCTTGAGCCGCCGCCAACCGTATCTTGTTCCATTCCTCAGGGGTAAAATCCCTGACTTGTGTGAAGTAATGTGTATAACCCATATTAGAGCATGATTAGCTTCTTATCGGTTTTCTCTCCGCGAAGGTAGTTCAGGAATGTCTGAACCATCATCCCGGCGATCACGATAGGAAGAGTGTGGCTGATGTTCTGTTCCTTCTCGTACTTGAGCAGGCAACCACCGCGAACGTCATCGTCCGTGATGTAGCGTTCCAAGTCCTCCTTAGGAAGGAGACTGTTGAAGAGAGCTCCCTGGCGGCTGGTGCAACGACCATCCACCCAGAAGGCTTTCTTTGGATTCTGGAAACCCCAACCGTAGAGCATCTTACGAAACTGCATACTGTCCACGCAGCTGAAGATTACGTCATACTTCTTGAAGTCTTTCTCCTCCATGAAACGAGTTACACCGTTCACAACATAACGATCTTCGAGCACCTTGACCTTGTGTTTACCAATGTCCTCGTGCTTGAAGTTCTGGTGTAGCAGGTTCGAGACGTCGATGGTGTCATCGTCATAGATATCTACGTCGATCATCGAATAGTCGAACTGCTTCCGGTTAAACCCGTAGTCGAACAGGATATGAAGCAGGTTGCTCCCGATCCCTCCGGCTCCGGCAATGGCGATTTTCTTAATGTCAGGCATATTAGGCTAGGCAGTAGTATTGTAGTGTTTCGAGTTTGATTTTTACTGTGTGTAGGTCCTTCTGAGGGGACCAATCCGAGCAGGAAAACTCACGATCCCTAGTCGAATAGATGTAGTTGTAACGGAAGCCCTGGAAGAGCTTGTCGTAATCGAGCATGCTGGGTGTGCTACTGAACTGAGGATGCGTATGGAAGCTCGCATAGAGCTCCCACTTCTTGGAAAGCATAGGAATAACCTTGCTTCCAAAATCCTCAGGTTCAGCAACATAGAGACCATGCGCTGTTGATGTCCTTCTGTGAACATTTTTAACTTTCACAAAGGTGAACGCTGAATGGTCCCTGACATTCTTCAGGATAACTCCTCCCTCCTCCTCCAGACGATCCGGGCACTCCATTGCTGCAGTTACCAGGACACGTCCGAGGTTGATGTTGAACTGTTGGAACAAGCTCATTTAGAGGAGTCCTCCGAAGCGCCTGGCGCACTCCAAGGTAAGGCGCAGATCATTTCGTAGGTAGGTCTTGGCTTCCTCCTGATCTCTCTCCCAGGTCTGGTAGTAGAGTTCCTCACCCTTCGGCTTGCTTCCAACACCGAGGTGTAGGGATAGCTCGTGAAGGCTAGGATAACTCCGCTGACGGCAGTCCCAGATAGCCGCAAGATCAACGATCTTATGCGAGCCGTCGAGGGAACCGTCCGGACGATAGAACTCCCGGAAGAAGTTCTTTCCATAGAGGAGCCCACGGCGCGCAAGGAAAGGAAGGTCAAAGCCCAGGCCATTAAAGGTAACAAGGCGCTTTCCTTCCTCGACCACCTTAGAGAAGACTTCGATGAGTTCTGCCTCTGTCTTACCGCAATGGAGCTCAGGCTCGGCTTTATTGGTATCCCAGAGTCCAATAGCGCAAACCTCGCCTGTGAAGGCGGAGAGTGCTGCTTTTTGGACGAACTGAGCTTCCTTAGAAGCCAAGTCCTCGGCAACCTTAACAGGGTCTTTCAACCTTGCGTCTGCCTTGAACTCTGGCTTGAACTGATTGAGACGGTCAGCCTGGAGCGGACGGGTCTCGATATCTAGGATAACTGATGATTGTATCTTTTCTAACATATGTTTATGTGTTTGTTGGTTAATGCTGTTCTGCGGGTGAGCCATAGTAGTCCTGGTCTGCAAAGTTAGTGCTAACTTTCGTTGCAGCGGACCTATGCTTCTCTGCTTCGGAGGCCAAGATCTCTTTTACCCTATAAGCCTCCTCCACACGCTTTCCAAGCTTTCGCTTGTAGGCTCGGAACTTCTTGACGGCTAATTTCTTTTGCTTGCTGGTATATTTTGCAGCTTTTACTGTAGCGATCATATTCCTCTCCTATTTTAGCGACCGGAAAGAGATTTCTCTCGAAGTGCTTCCTTCTTATCCTGTTCCTGAAGACGGAGAACGCCCTTAGGTTTCATCCAACGCCAGGAGACAATAGTTTCTCCGAGGTGTTTGGATATGTGGGCAGGATGTTCTCCCATTACAATTCCATCCAGCGCCCAACTCTCGTCTTCTCCTTCGGGGATTTCGATGTAGTAGCGGAGGGTCTGGGTTACGATGGTGTCTACTTGTACGTAATTACGTTTTCTTTTCACGGGGGTTAGGGGTTGTGGGCTCCCCCTGGTTTAGAGGGAGCCCGTTAACACTAGGCTAGCTCGAGTTGATCGATGACGGAGAGGTCTACACCAATCTCATCAACATCCCTACGAGGTAGGTCTCTGTCGTGATGGTTCTCATACTGGGGCTGGGCAGCTCCTTTCAGAGTACCGATCTTATTCTGCATAACGGAGTCGTTCTTCAGGACATAGAGGCGAGCAGCAACATCATCATAACCCGCACCACGGAAGTGGTTGTCGTTCACGATGCAACGATACTGCTTGGTCTCATAGTCGTAAACCTTAGCTGTCTCGACAATAACGGCATACTCGCGAAGGCTTCCCTTCACCTTGTATGCTCGCTTACCAAGGAACTCAATCTCTTCAGCCCCAGTGACTTTCACCGCTGTGGCAAGGAATTGCTTTGAACGCTCGATGGCTTTCACCTTCAGTTCGTTCACAACCTTGATGATCTTGAGAACGTCGTCCTTGGTAATCAAGGTCTCGGTAGTCTCTGTAACAGTTCCGTCTTCTGCTTTTTCCTTCTTGGTGAACGTGCTGGCATCCTTAAGGGCACCCACAAGCTCATTTCTGGCCCAAATAATGTCACGGCTACGCCCTGTGCTATAGCTCCAACGATTATTGGTTTTCTTGTTGATGGTTGCTACTCTCTGGATAATCTTTCCAAGGCTCACACGAACCCCACGATCATCAGAGACCTTGAGTTTGATGCACTTATCCTCCGGGCAAATGTAGAATTTGAGCGCAGGAGCATCAGAGCTCGGGCTAGCGGAGTTGTACTCCTCGTAGCTAATACCATCATGGATCTTCACTTTGAGGCCGTTGGCAAGAACGTCATGCCAGCGGAGACTCATCTTGGAGATCCTCTTCAGGAAGAGGAGATACTCTTCAGCCGTTCTATGGCAACTGGCGCGATAGATAGCTTCCTGCAGTTCCGTTTTGTTAATTCGGACTCCATTAAGCTTCCTAGCCATGTGCTTGTTGCAGGTGAACTCAATCTCGATTCCGTTTATCCGGAACTTGGGAAGTGAAACAGTGTTTCCATCTTCACCAGGAGCCAGCTCATCTGCGAGTGCCTGGATATGCTCACTGTAGAGATTCACAATCGTATAGATATCAAACTCACCAGAGAAGTTTAGATCCTTATAGAGAACTTCCATGAGGTCGTCTGCCTCTACGGAGATATTCTCATAGGTCGCACTCGTCTGGGTGAGGGTGATCTGGTTGATTGTGGTCCGCTCTACCTCTTTCTTGATCAACTTGTTAAGTACGATCAATGAGGTGTTGCTCTGGTAATCCTGTTCGATGTAGGCCCTGATCTCCTCATACTTGGCTTTAAGCTTCGGATTCAGACGCTTCTCCATCTTGAGACGGATCATCTGAGCATCTGCAGTGTGCATGAAGCAACCATTTCTGAGGTGCTCTGCCAGCTTGGGCTGGAGCTTCAGAAGAGCGAAGATGCTCATGGTATGAACATCCAGCTCGTTAGCGACCACATCATGAGCAATAACTTTCCCGGTCGCGGTTTTCTCTTCGAAGCGATCGAAGAAGAAGCCACGATCAACATAGTCATACAGTTTATCATCATCCCGAGCCACGAGAAGTATTGATGCCCGATGATAATTTGTTGAGTTATAGCTGGTAACAAGCCTATAGGTATGATTTCCCTCAAGTACCTCAATCGGCTGACGGTTAATGAGGTAAGGAAGTTCATAGTCCTCCGGGATAGTCTTAGGAACCAGTTTTACTCCTTTATGGAGTTTAACAAGATCCGGAGCATTATCCTTAGTGAGGCGTAATGCCACGCCATGTTTCACCGGCTCTGCTAGGGCAAGCTTGAGCTGATTCCCTATCTGAGGATTCTTCTGAAGCGAGGTTACCCCTACAGGCCCTGAGGTCTTTCCAATCTTTGTAAACTTATAGAGGCTATCGGTGTTCTTGAAGACGAGCTCCTTAAACCGCATCTTGAACGTACTGTCCTCGTATCTGGGGTCGTCCCACCGAAGTCCGGAATATTGCTGATCCAGTTCAACCTTTCCGGAATGTATGAACGTTTTAGCTTTCGCGAACATATTCGCAAACTGCTTGAATTTTTTAATAGAGATTTCCATTTGGTTAGTTTGTGTTAGCTTGTGTTCGATGCACCTAGGTGGGATAGGACCACCCAGGTGCAACAGTTATGGCTCTCTAGATCTTAGAGAGCGCCACCGACGAGAGTTCCGGAAAGAACCACGTCAGGGTCTTGAGCAACAGAGAGCCGCTGAGCGAGCTTCTCGCGGTTCTCTGCGGAGCTGGCTCCGCCGCTGTTGAACTCGAACAGGGCTCCATCGATCCAGACCCAGTGGGCGTTCTGCTCCACCTTGCTGGTGATGTTGTCCACGGCCTGCTCGAGGGTGAGGTTCTCGAGTTCGGTGTGGCCGGTGTTGTCGCTGATCTTAACGGTGTATTTCTTGTTGTTGTCCATATGCTTTGTTTTGTTTGGGTTGTTGTTTTGTTTACTTACCGAGCTGCCCGAAAAGCGCCTGGGCAATGACGTGCAAGCTCTCGAGCTGGCCTGCATCAGCTATTCTGTCGAGGTAGGGCTTGTCGCCAGTTTTCTTGGCGTAGCCTAAACCTAGGTCTTCGAGAGACTTATCAGTCTTCTTCAGCTCTGCGCGCATGTAGCGGTCAAAGGTGGAGTAGAGAGTCCGATAGCTCTCACGATACTGCCAACGATCATTCTCTTCCGCTTCCTCACGGGTAATACCCTTGAGACGGATCTCCTGATCGGTATAGCGCTTGCAGAGGGCTTTGATCTCCTCCTTAAGCATCTTGTTCTTCTCCTCCTGAACAGAGAGAGAAAGTTTCCTGACCGCTGCCACCGTCAGAACCGGAAGCTCTTTGCGAACTTCCTGAGCCTTGACTGAACACTGTTCGGTAGGAACCTGCTGAAGGTCCTTCTGGAACACCAGGCGGCGCATTTGACTATTGTTTCCAACGCGCACACGCTCCATGAAAATAGTCTTATTCTTCACGAGCTGGTTGACTGGACGCTCTCCGAACTCGGAGGCGATGTCGCTCACGAAGTAAGCTTTCTTTCCTTTAACGTATGTGCTGCGGACTTTGTCTGTATTGATCTGCATGTTTGTTTTGTTGTTTTGCTCTGACAACTGGAGGGTTTCAGGGCTTTGTTGGTATCGCAGCTCGGGCTGCTACTCTCACGAGGGTTCCTCCACCCTACGCAAGAGCCTCTCCTACCTATGGATAGGAAATTGTATGTGACGCATTGTTCCGTCTTTTAATTTACGGTCCACGCATGCTCGGCAACGAGAACAGGCACCTGTCCCGTTCGTTGTCTTGAGTTGCTTCTTCACCTCAGGGCAAGGGAGAACAGGTCGGTCTTCCAGAAATTCCGGAATCTTATTACCCATCCATGCAATTGCCACATTTGGTCTGTGCTTCCAAGTTTCCCAGGTTTCCCTGACTTCTTTCTCGTTATCAGGGTCGCAACTGAGATAGAGGCTTAGGTTGTCGAGATTGGCTAGATAGGGAACAGCGAACATAGACCTTGTATAGGTCCAGAACCTGACCATCGGCCACTCGGCTATAACCTTAGCCCAAGCCTTGGCATAGTCCTCATTGAAGAAGTCTCCACCCATATGGAGCCGGAAGTATTGCTTCTGGTGTCCTCCATTAAGAAGAAACTTCAAGAGGGTATTACGAATTACCTCTACCTGAAGAGCATAATCAGCATTCATAAGAATGTCTGTGTTATGGTCTTCTGTCTTCCCATAGTTGGGATAGATCTTACGGAGCTTTGCAGCATAGCAGGTGGGTGATCCGTCAGCCTTCTGACGATACATGCACCCGCCCTCACCTACCGTAGAACCCGGACAGGTTCCGCCATCAATAGGACGGCCTGCCCGGATTCCGAAGGTATTTTTATGCTCCTTGAAGAACCGTGTTTTTCTGTTATCAGAGAGCTTCAAGCTCTTCAGCGTCTTCAGCATTTTTATATTTAGGGTTTACTTTCTCCTCCCAGCCTACCGTAACTTCCGGAGTGGATTCGAAACCGCAACGACCGCAACGAGCAATCTTCACAGTGTTTCCATTCCAGGTGTTATTTACGGTATAGCTGAACACATCGTTGCTTTCGCAAGCAGGGCAACAGTCATCGGAGAATCCGTAGCGTGTGTGTCTTGTCATCATATTACTTTACTTTACCTTATCGTATTTATGTGGTAGGATGTTCTCATGCTTATTTGTGCTAGCTGTAACTTAGAAAAACCTGAATCTTGCTATACCAAAGACAAAAATCGAAAAACAGGATTCCGCAAAAATTGCAAAACCTGTAGAGTCGAAGAAAGGAAACTTTGGTATATTTCAAACAAAGATAAATCTAGCAAACGCTCAGCAAAATATTATCAAAGGAATAAAACTCGAATTAAGGCCGCAGTAGCCAAATATCAGAAAAATAAAAGGCATAACGATGTTAACTACAGAATTTTATGCAACCTACGCAGAAGACTACTGCACGCCGTAAAGCGCGAAGATAAGTCATTACGAACGCAAGCTCTGCTGGGATGCTCTGTTGTGGAACTAAGAGCGAATCTTGAGTCAAAGTTCAAGCAGGGAATGACATGGGATAATTATGGTAAATGGCATATCGATCACATCATTCCTTGCTCTAGCTTTGATATGGGAGATGTTATCCAGCAACAGAAGTGCTTTCACTATAGTAATCTACAGCCCCTATGGGCAATAGAAAACCTTAAGAAAAGCGCTAAGGTTATGGAGCCCACACCCACTCATTAGTGTTATAATCCCAAACAGTTTCTTTGGAAAAGAATATTTCCTTACCTTTCCACCGGTCACTCACAACAAGCTCACAACCCAGATTGTCTCCGGTTGCGATCTTGGTTCCTTTGCAGAACACATATCTGAGGAGTTCAGGGAGGTAATTCCCCTTCATCAGATCCTTATGAGCAATCCAGTAATTTGCATCATGCACCACATTCACAGGGTAGATCCACTTCATCCACAAGCCTTCCTTTTTCAAGAGGTTGCGAACATTAACGGATGCTTCCCACATCATGCAAGCCAACTCGGAGGCAATAGGAAACGCAAGACTCTCATTCATCCATCCAGCAAGAATACCGAAGTTGTCCGTTTCTTCATAGGACAGCTTCATTCCTCTGGCGCAAGTAATTGTCTTGTAATCTTTTACCTCCTGGTTGCATTGGTCACGATATCTCATGTAGGTCTCATATCTTCTCCAGGTCTGCAACGCATACTGGATCAGTGGTAGAGGGACAGAGAGACCGTTCTCAGCATAGATGTCAGCCTGAATAGGTATCGCAGCATAGTCGAGCCCAGCCGTATAGGATACTCGGAAGGTAATTCCCTTCGAGATCACATATTTAGCTGTATCCTTCTTCGAGAGGTTGGGATCCTGGAAGTACTCGCGCATCTTTGTTTGATGGAAGTTTCCGGCTCGAATATCTTGGATGAACAATGGATCCTGGCTTATGAAGGCCATGATCGCAAGGTCAGCACCCGCGATGTCCAATTCTACCCAATGATAGTCAGGATCTCCACTATAGAAGATATTCCTGATATTGGCAGGGATCAGACTACTCTTCTCCTTCTGCTCATCTTTAGTCATCTTCCCATAACCTGGGACGAAGATTTCAGGAATATATGCTAACACCTTTGAGGCAGGATTCTGTACATTAGGAGACGAACTAGATCGGAAGTTCTTCAGGAGCTCAAAGAAACTCGCATGAATACGCCCATCCTTTCCAATAGCCGCCCAATAACTCTGCTTCAAGGGTTCCTCATCATCACCCTCCCCCTCTTCGGCGTCCTCGTCCGTGATTCCCTTCTTGGAAAGGAACTTATTGGCAAAGACACCCACACGGGTAAGGTTCAGGAAAAGTTCAACCACACGATGGCGGTCTAATATTTCCTGGCTCTGGTCTCCTGCGCGCATAGCTTCTTCCAATTCAAACTTGATAGTCGAGAGGGATTTGCCGTTTGTGCTGGGAGAGTAGAGCCTTTGAGTCTGAGGCTTCTGCTTCTCATACCATGTTCGTGATTTCGGACTCTTTCCTGACTTTGTATAGTAGGCAGGAACTAGCCCCAAGGTCTCAAACAGGAATGTCTTCTTCTGGGGAGCCGAGTTAGGATTGAACTCCTCTATTCCCCATCGCTCCTTCAGGAAGGTATCGAGATCACTCTTAACCTTCAAGTACTGGACTTCATACTTCCCTGTAATCTCCTCCAACACCTTCATATCAATAGGAATTCCTGTGAGTTCCATATCGAGGAAGTAGTTTGTCAGAGGTAGATATACTCTGGAATAGTAGTCCCAGAGCTTCTGAGGGAAGTTTTCCCGCATTCTTAGGCAAGCTTCTCTATGAGAGACTGCGTCACCAGCGCAATAGCGATAGTAGACATCAGGCTCGAAGAACTTCAGCTTGGCTAGCTCGGGCTTTGCCAACTTATGCTCCTTCAGCTTCCGGTTGAACTGAACATAGTAAGGATCGTAGTCTGTGAATTTCTTAATGCCCGTTTCCAACCCCTTTCCGAGTCGGGAGTCAAAGAAAGCCACAGCCTTCATACCGTCAAACCCAAGGGTTTCATCTGCCAGTTTGAAACCTCTCCAGGAGAGCCGGATATCGTCAGCCCGTATATTCCACCCAAGACGATCAGCCTTAGGGTGCTCGAGGATCATTTTCATGGTATCCAGGAGCTCGCGGTTCTCTGTGACTCCATCCTTAGAGATGTTCAGAATTACGGCGACATTTGGTTCACAGCTGTACTGGAACTCATACATCACCTCATCATCCGTGAACTTCGAACCAAACCACTCAGCGTCATACCCGATCGAGAACATCTCTCGGTCTATATAACTCTGAAGAATAGCTCGGTTCTCTTCTGGACTGTCCACTACTTTCCAGGTGAACTCCTGATATTGCAGGTTGTTTGCAACCGCCTTAGCAGCAAGCTCGAAGATTTCCTGGAATTCGGGACGCTTGGTAGGGTCCTGAACCACAATCATTGCCGGAGAATAGTTGGGTAGAACCTTTCCATAGGGAGAGTCTATGATCTCCCCAATGTAGTCTCCTACCTTCATATTCGTCTTCATGATCCTCTTGAATACTTCCGCACCAAGAGGGATGATCAGCTTTGGTTTGATCTGCTCGATCTCATCGTCAAGCTTCTGGCTCCAATACTCGATGTCTTCGCTAGAGGGTTTGCTCTTGCTTCCGATACCTGTCCTGACCACAGCCGTGAAGAAACACTCCTCAATGGATATTCCTGCCACAGCAAGCGCCCTATGGATCTCCTCAGCAGCAAAGCCGCTCGTACCGAATCTACCTACCTGGAGGTCGTCCTTTCCCGGATGGGAGAAGACAATCATGTATTTAGCTCCTTCCCCACCACGGGGAAGTATTTCTACTTTCTGGGATACTTCCATTACTTGTTCTCCAGGGTAAGATTTCCTGATGTGGGTGGTTCTGCGTCTTTAAAGTCTCCTAATGTAAGGTCTTCCAGGGTAAGATTTCCTGATGTGGGTGGTTCTGCGTCTTTAAAGTCTCCTAATGTAAGGTCTTCTTCAGGAAGATCTTCCACAGGGTCCATGTCCTCGAACACGATGTCGAGGTGTCCACCGACCGGGAGCACATAGCCCACAGCCCTCAAGAAACGCTCGAATGTTTCGATTGCTTCGTAGAGGTTTGCTTCTGGAGATACCTCAAAACTAACCTTCGTAGGATCGTACTTTGGAATACGTCCGATACGAAAGGTGTGGTATTTCTTTTGTTCGCTGTTTTTGTTACTCATCGTCTTCGTCATATTGTTCGTCATCATCCTCATCATCCTTCTCGAAAACATCCCAGGAAGGACTGTCTGATGTGATGATTTTGATGCTCTTGTCTGGGTATTTCTTTTCCAGGAGAGTTAAGATTCCGTCCATGATTCCACCAGGGCCAAACATTCGCTGTATCGGTCCGGATGGAACCCAGTCGGTGTCTCCTCCTCGATTTCTCCGCATTATCTGCTTTCCACGTACCCAATACTCTATTCGATCCTCTACGGAGCGATTTAGGAGCAGTGGATACCAGAGGACTGCGCTCTCTGTCTCAGGATCTACGTCAACTTCAGGAACTTTTGAATCCTTGAAGTTTTCCCAGTCGTCCCTGGAAAGTTCCTTCTTAAAACCTACAAATGATCCCTCGTCTCTTCTAATAACGTCTATAGGAAGCAGAAATATATCGTCTGAGGTTTCGGAAGCTATATGCCTGTCGAACAGCTCTAGATAAAATTTACGAGGTACTTTTGTAAGATCGGTATCGCTCTCAATATCGTAGGTTCCCAGGACTGCATAACAATCCTGGGCCACTACGTAACTAAGTATGTAGAATATTTCTGCTTTAGATGACATTAAGTGAATTTTCCGTCCGCAGGAGGAAGCAGTTGGTCTATCTTCTTCTTGGGAGGAATATTGTTGAATTTGGATGCCTTAACACCGTGGCGAATTAGTTCTTTCTCCTGATCCATACGCGCCTGTCCACCCTTATCCATTTCCTGGAACCTCATAAAGTTGAGATCGGCCAGGAAGTCTTGGGTAAAGTTCTTCGTATGTCTGCACTTTAGTGAGAATATTGAGACATTGGTATCTTCCGGTTTGTCTTTTCCAATACCGATAACAATGTCTGCAGGTTTGATAATTCCCTTGAAGCCAGATATTTCCGCATTTGAGAAGTGCCTTCGCATCTTTCCTGTAGCCTGATGTAGTAACCAGAGGGCAAACTTATGCTCGCCACCTATCAGGTGGTTGCAGAGTTCATCCACTTCAAACGCCACCTTGGCATACTTTTCCCATGGGGCAGCCGTGCTATCCTCGTTGTTTGGTTCGAGATAGTCCATCTGATCCACATAGATAACGTCAGGAAGATAACCCTCACGAGCATAGAGCTCATCAAGAAACTTTGCGATATACTTAGAGGTAAGCGGACGCATGTTTCTAAGATCCTCAATTCTCAAATTCTGGAGGGTATTGATCTCGTCCTGTGTAAGTTCACTCAGTTTGGTTTGAAGCTCTGCCTGCGCGCTTCCCTTCTGGTGGTGTAGGTCTGTATAGCTGATCTTGAAGTAGTTTGCGTAAAAGCGCTGAACGATGTCTACGCCAGGCTCCTCAATCGAGAGGTATAGAACTTTTACTCCGTTAAGCACACTCTGGGCAGCCGAATGAACGGCGACCGCTGTTTTACCTGAGCCGGAATATCCGATGATCATTCCTAATTCCTGAGGGGCCAACCCTACTACAACGGCGTCAATAGATGGAAATCCTGTACCGAACGCTTCTCTCTTGGTCTTGAAAACTGGTGTTTTGAAGGGTTGATAAGAGAAAACATCGCTTCCGAATTCCGCTTCCTTGAAGTCAAACATCAGGTCGTTCAGACTAGATGCAAGCTTGCTTGGATCTTTTTCAGGTCCGCGAAGAATATTGCTAAACCTCCGATGCTTTAGCATCTCCGGAATATTGTCCTTGATATAGACTGAGTCCAGAGGTTCATCATTATAGATCCAGAACAGGAACTCCAGGATTGTTTTCTCCTGGCTCTTGTTAAGATCTCCTGTTCCATAGGCCTCCTTGATCTTCGTGAGGAACAAGGACTGGCTCATCGGAGCCTCTCCCACCTCCATAATGATCTTTACGAACGCCCTGTAGATTTCCACCCCACCCACATCATCCGGGGTTATCTTATAATTTTTAGCCATTTCCAGGATCTTGGGATCCCTTGCCATGTGCTTGATGACCAATTCGATGAAGTCTCCTGACTCGTATATATTATCCATATATTCTTTCTACGTCTAAGTTTTGGTTGCGAAGGAACTCAGCCAATCCTCTGGTGAGCTCCTTACGTGCTGTTTCGCCATACACACCGATAATCTCTCGGTTTGGCTCCCTAGTAGCAACTACTCGAAACCACGCATAGAACTTAAGTCTTGGATCCATAAGCGCAGCTATAGGATCTTTCTTGAGCTTCTGAACGTGTATTCTGAGCAATTCCTTCTGCTGTTCCAGGATCATGTCGAGCGGTATGGCCCTGTCTTCCTTATAAGTAAGCGCATATTGGTTAGCTGTGGAGGAACCGAAGTAACTAGGAAAGAAGTTTTCCCGATGGTTTCCCAGACTATCCATAAGCGCAATGCTATATTCCTCCGCTGTAAGACCGCTCTCGAGGCAGAACTTGGCAGCTTTCACAAAAGCCTTCATGTGAGCCGGAGAGCGATGATAAGCGTAGTTTTTTTGTACTGTGCCTCTTAGGTAGATGTATTGGTCCTCAAGCTGTGAGGCTAGCTCCAGGACCTGTGGGTTCATTTCTGATGTGTCCATTTATCAAGAATCATTGTTCGGATTAGATCTGATGTGGCTTCGTCCGGAGAGCTTACTCCGTACTCTCTGGGATCTATGTTTACACATATTCTCCCATTGTACCTGAGTTCTTCCGCCAATTCCTGGGCTTGCGCCTGTGTGTTATCTTCACCGTCCAGAATCAATGTAATCTTCTTCCATTCCTGGATCAACTGTTTTTGCCTGTCTGATATACCTTTTCCGAGTGTGGCCACGGCATTAGCCGCTTTCAGGGCTTTCTTGGCACCTTCCACAACTACCACGCTGTCAAATCGCTTTGCTCCGTCGTAGTTGAAAAGATGATTCCCTTTTGGGAAAAGATGGAGATATTTCATGAACTGGAGTCTATCGCCGTTAGGTGTCCCAGGAATGAACCTGAGCTGCCATCCGACATATTCTCCGTTATGGTAGACAGGAAAGAACAAGCTGTCCGAGGTATTTATCTTGCTCCCGGACTCAAAGGTTATGTTTGTTCCGCTTCCTGTTGTGATGAACCCCACACCTAAGGAGGTATAGTAGTCCCAGGCTTCGAGATGATCTTTCTTGAGGAAGTCGATAACAGGGTGATTAGGGGCGAGTTCCCCTAGCGGAGTCAACCTTGTATATGGGCTGATCTTCGCATAGGGGTAATCGTCTTCCACAGGCTCTTCAGTAGCTGCGAGCCTCTTGAAAGCAAGGCTACCACCCACGGTCAGGAGGTCGGTAACCTTTAACACCTTACCACAAATAAAGCAGTTACTCGTCGGATACTTCGGCGAGTAATAACGCTTCATTTTCTTAGCCTTTCCTGGTTCACAGGTGGGGCAGGGAATACGATAGCTTCCGCCAGAGCAAGCCTTAGCCTTTCCAAATTTGGATTTAAGTAATTCGAGTACCGCTTTATTTGACATTACGGCAAGATGAGTGTGAGTAGTTTATTGGAGATCCGGATTGCGGCATCGACCAGGAGCACATTCACAAATATGAATAGTACCCATAAGGTTGTCAGCGCCGCAATCCGGGTCAATAACCCTGTGAGTGTTATTTTATCGTGTTTTAGCATCTGAGGAGGGTTTGCTGCGGCGCGAAGGTTTCTTCCCGCAGCAGGATCCCTTGGCCGATGACTTGGAGCTTGTCCGAGCTTTCGACTTGCTGGCAGTCTTTCGAATGCAGCACGCTTGAGGCTTTTCTTCGCAACGGAAGAAGCTAAGGATTTTGTTTATCAGGTCTCTCATATGTGTTTTTGTTTGTTGTTGTTCCCTCGTAGGGAGAGTAACCATAAGGCCATCTCCCTACGAGGTCAACATATTTTACTTCAAGAGGCGAAGAGCTCGCATCTCGCCAACCGTATAGGTCTTCTCCATAGGGGTAATGCTGGCAATCTTTCCAGCCACCCTGTCGTCGGCGATGAGGTTATCCATCTGCCAACCTGTGAGGTTATCTACCCTCGCAGCACGATTTTCTGTAGCTTTGTATATGATCTGGAAACGTTGTTTATTGATCTTCATGGTGTGTGTATGTTTGTTGTTGGTTTATAGCTCTCTTTTCTTTGTCTGCTCCCAGTCTATATCCGAGAGCTTGTCTACGATATGGACTGTCCATCCCTGCTCCTGATAGTATTTGATCCTCTTCTTAGCCATCCCATTCAAGACCTCATCATGGTTGTCCATGAAGTCGATCAGAATGAAGTGGGTCTTGGGAGGAAGATCAAACTTCTCCATCTGCTCCTCAGTGAGAATACGACTCCCACGAAGAGCTTCCTGAAGAACCTCCACCTTGGAAGATCCTCCAGCCGCCTGGATTACTACCCTACAGTTAGGAATATCAACACCTGCGCGGAAAGCATCCGTGGCTATTAGATGTTGAAACTCGTTTCTTGAGAAGGAGTCAGCGATCTCCCTCTGCTGCTTATTGGTAAGCGCAAAGGATCCTGCCGACTTCTTGTTACTCTCCCTGTGCAGATATTTGGTATCCTGTGGGAGATATTTATAGAGAGGAATAAGATGATCCTTAACGTGATCTACGAATATGATTGTTTGCCAGCCAGGAGGAACTGCCCCCGCTGCTGCACCAATCAACTCATGTCGCGCTTCGCATCCCTTGATTCCCCACTTGAACTTGTTCTCGATTGTTCCTGGGTTTCCAGGAATTTTGAGATCTTTGGGCATATTCAGCATATATACCACCCCAGGAACCACGGCATTAACATCCTCGGCATCCGTATAGGGGAAGTATATGAGATCCTCTCCGAACAAACCAACAAGCAGTTTATCACTGTTGTTGAAGAGTCCGTCGGTTGTCGCGCTGAATCCGAACATTCTGATAGGTTTCAACGCCGTGAGACAGTTTTGAAAGGTTGGACTTCCTGCACTTTGCATCTCATCAACAAGGAGCAACTGACACTTTTCAAGAGCGCAATTCTTCAGGCTTTTGAAGGTGGTGATCGTGATATCGTTGCTAATATCGTTCACGCCATCTCCAACCAACCCTATATGCTTCTCCGGAAAGAATGTTTTGAACTTGTTGTAGGTTTGCCTCACCACCTCTTTCAGAGGAATAGCCAGAATAGTGTTAAGGCTGTTCCATCCTGCATAGGTGACCGCCGCTAGGTGTGTTTTACCAATACCTCCGGCTGCGTTGATAACTCCGCTATTTTCCTCTCCCTTTAGGAGCAAGTCTGCTACCAAGGGAATTTGATAATCCCTTAGCTTGAACTGCTTTATACGACCCCAGTCTATGGCTGGAAGCCTTGTCCTTAGATCTTCCACAAGGTAAGTATCGTGATTTTTATGAATCAGTTCTACTACCTTGTGGAAGAATCCGGGGAGCGTATAGGCATAACCAGAAGAGTCGAGACTATAGAGAAGCTTCTCCACAAAGACGCATTCTCTCCTGTACTGGATTGTTTGCATTTCTCTGTGGGAGTACTTCAGATGCTTGGCTAGGTATGGCGGAAACGGTCGCATCCTGAGCCCTCCGTCGAATCTGGTTATTTCTATGTGCATTATTTACTGTTGGCTATATACATGTAAACCAGGAACTCCGCCACAGGGTATAGGATAACCCCGGCAACAGCTCCTAGCATGAAGTTACTATAGGGCTCACCCACAGCCAAAGCAAAATATATTATGAATGCCAACCCTGCCCGCAGCTTAGGAGACAAATACCATTGCTGGAGTCTGTTATTTTGCAGGTTCTGGTCGGGTTCGTCCACGATGTTTTTTGCTTTTTGACTTGTTGCGGTACTGGTTCTTCTTCCTATCTCCATAGAGTACCTTTCCGACGGACTCATGGGCGATATCAGTCAGAAGCGACCCTCGTTTATTTACTCCGAGCCAGATGGCCGCTAGTGCAGCCAGACTGGCAGGTACGTATGATTTCTGTTTTTCTTGGTTCATAGTTTGATGGTGTTGTCTACGACTCCGGCAAGATCCTCGTCGTGGTCGATTATGATTACCTGCTTGAAGTTGCTCATACTCTTCATGTTCTGAATAATCTCGAAGTAGCTCCGCTTGCTCTCCTGGGAGAGATGAACAGAACCCTCATCGAAGATCATCATAGGGAAGGCTGAGCCGAACATCGAATGAAGGGCCAACCTAAGAGCCACCCCAATCATGATTTCCTGACCTCCTGATACCGACGGGAGTTTACGATCCTGGTTATCGAATACGTCAATCCCGAAGTTATCGTTTACCTCTGCACGATAAGGGAAGTTGAACTGGCGGAGGTTGTCCGCTAGATACTCTGATACCGTGCTGGAATAGGTCTGGATAAGCTTTCTCGGGAACTCGGAAGTATGGAGCATCTCATAGAGGTTGTTTAGGACCCCTACGTAATTATTCCTCTTCTTATTCATTTCCAGGGTTACCTCTGCTCTCGCTAGGTCTCCCTTGGCTGTTTCCAGCTCTATCACCGCTGTGGAGTTTTGGGTTTCAAGCCTGGCTCTCTTACTGATCTCCTCACGAATACGTAGGATATCTCCGGTTATTTCCAGGATCTCCTCCTGAAGGCTAGGGCGGGCATTGTCATAGACTGGAATTCCCAGTATGGCTAGCTTTGTTTCCATAACCTTCGGTTCCTTCTCGTTCTTCTTTCGCTGTACCTCTCCCAACTCCTGCTCAAGCTCCCTATATTGCGAGAGTACGTTAGTATAGACGGTGTGTGTAGCGCCGTCGTAATTAACGTTCCCGATAGCTTCGAGAGCAGAACGAGTCTTCTGGAGTTCCCTATTCTGGGTATCCCATCTACGCATTAGACCTTCAAACTCACGAAGGCTTTTACGAGCCTCCTCGAGTCGAAGTGTTCTATTGTTAATATCACCCTCCAGCTTCGGGATCTTCCCACGAAGATGCTCGATATAGCTCTTGCTATCTTCAAGGGCTGCTCCGCAAGTAGGGCAGTTCTGGGCGTCAAGAAGACCTTTCTGGGCATAGTCCTCAAGGTTTTTTCTGATTCCGCTCAGTTCATCTGTGAGAACGGAGAGCTCGGCCTCGCTCCGACTTATCTGTCCTGTGAGCGCAGTCATCTTCTCCTGCTCTTCTGGAGTGAAGGTAACAAGATTTTCAGTCTGCGTGCGTAGTGTTTCTTCCAGGGCGACCTTACGCTCCCAGATAGGCTTAACAGCTTTTAGCTCTTCCAGGAGTTGAACCACATCATTGATGTTGATCGATCCTAGGCGTTCATTGATCGCCCCTTCCTGAGCTGAGAGTCCGGAAAGTTCCTCCTCCACCTGCTTTAGCTTTTCCTTAAGCTCGTTGGATTTGGCTTCTCCTCCCAATACTCCCTTCAGGTAGTTCTCCCTTGATAGCTTTCCCGCCAGGACATCTGTGAGATCCTCTGGAATGAGCTTGAGCTCCTCGCGGGTGCTGTTGATCCTTCCTTCGGCATCCAGAATACGGCGGTTAATATCGTTAACGTCTCCTGCGGGATATTCCGGAGGAGCCGCCTTAATATACTTATTCCAGATAGTGTCCCTAACCTTGGTGGTATTAGGAACAAGGAAGATCTTCTGGAATATCTTCTCCTTTATGCTGTTATCTCCAGAGAACAGGAGAGCAATGTCGCCCTGCTTGGCTACAACAATATTTTTGAAGATGTTCTTGTCGATCTGGAACAAACGATCCCAGATCTCAGCAACTTCTCCGCTCTTCTTATAGGTAATCCCCTCATACTTGAAGGCCACCTTGCTTGTGTCAAGATGGCGCTCTAGTGTAGCTTCCTTTCCGTCGATCTTCAGTTGACCCACCACATAGCCTGTGGATTCGCCAACAGAGATCATATCGCTCTTAGCTCCATAGCCTTCCCCTGTGAAGAGGAAGATTATGGCCTCCACAATACTAGACTTACCCTTTCCGTTGTCGCCAACGATTCCGGTTATCCCGGAGGTAAAATCCAGCTCTAACTTCCTGTGTGACCTGAAGTTAGTCAGGCTTAGTTTGGTTAGTTCCATTAATCCTTGTAGTTACGATTGATTAGTTTGAATCCTAGAGGACGACCAATACCGCTTGCCATGTATGTTGAAGGACGAACCACAATACCCTCGGCTGGCGAACCATCAGGAAGTACTTGCCCATCGGCAAGCTCCTGTAGCTCCGTTAGCGTTCTGGGTGCTTTTGGTCCTGTCCAGTCTGCTTCATCATACCTGGCAGGCACAACTCCGATACCTAGCTTATGGCAGAATCGCTCCATCTGGAAGTAGTTGAGATACCCCTCCTTAGAGTCACGAATCTGATAAGCATACAGCGTAGGCTCCATGAGATGGAGTTGATTCCCCTGAACACCAGGACCCATAAGCTCGCCCTGGATTACTCCAGACCAACCTTCTTCGGTCTCCGGGAAGGTCAACCTACTGGCAACCTTCCAGAAGGCGTTCCCCTCACTCTGGGCAAGCTGCATATTACGGCTGCAAACATGGGTGATTTCACCCTTGTCCACAATAATCGTGCAGCTGCTCCCATCGAGCTTCAGGGTAACTGTGAGAGGATGCTTTAAGACTTCCTCAACCAGTTCTGGGTTAGAGAGTCCATTATCCTCGTCCGTCTTAGGAGCAAGGTACTGAGGGAAGGCTCCGATGATCTCTCCTGAGAGGCATGCAGGAATCTCCTTCTCATACTTCTTGACTCCAAGGATACCTCCTACATCTGCTCCCTCCTGCCAGCTCGCGGCAGAGAATTCATTCCCATCCAAGACAGAGAGCGGGAGAACAAGCCCTTGTGAATACTCTCCACGGAGCTTTACGGTCTTGAGTCGTATAGGCTTGTCTGGGGCTTTCTTATCTTTCAGGAAACTGCTCCAGGGAGCATCGGGGAGGATGGTGTCGATTACTACGAACACTACCTTGTCTCCGGCCTGAAACTCTCCCTTCTTGACTACTGCCTGCCACCCTAAGACTTGAGCCAATTCTAGGCTGTCTGCGTTTGGGTGGGTCTTGATTTCTTTAATAATCTCTAATGACGCTAATTTCATCGTGCCTTTCTTCAGGTTTTGGCATATCAGGATGGGTATACCCATACTCTATTGCCTTCTCTAATGATAATGTTTTATACCAGCCGTGACGCGAGCAAAGCTTTCCAGGGTTTCCTGTAACTTCGCATGTACGGGCTGCCATATATTCTGCAAGAAGTATAGCTCCGTAGGTTTCTGTGTTATGCCTTTCAATCTCTCGCTCAAGGCTCTCCGGAACCAACTCAGTAGAGTCGCCTGGCTTGTTTGAGCATACCGAGGTATCTATATCTGTATAGACCCTCAAGCCTCCGAACTTTTCCTTTACTTGAGCTAGTGAGATTTTAGGCGCAGGAACTTTCACATATGCCGTATCATTGTGAGCAGATCTGATCCAGAGCTGCTTGCTATTCCTCCGATGGAGAAAATAGAAGATATGGTCTAGGATATGGAACCACCCATCATCACATTCAAAGCCGAAAGCCATGCAGCTCTCGGAGGGAGGCTTACCCACCCCCTCCATAAGGGATGGGTAGCGCTCCACCAACTGTTTGGTGAGTTCAGGGTTCATTACTTCATCCTGGAACGATCAACGAGTTCGTATTCTCCAAGCTCCTCAACAGCAAGGTCTTCTTTCTCGAAGGCTGCTTTGAGGATTTCCTCCATAATATCATTTACGGAACGATCCTCCTCACAGGAGCGCCCAACGAGCATCTCCAAAGTTTGACGATCAAACTCTGCTAGATCTAGCTCAACTTTCTGGTAGGGCTTTAGCATGATTCCATTCTCCTTATAGTGAACAGAGAACTTATCTCCGGGTTCGAGACCAAGCTCCGCTACTTCTTCCTCGGTGAAACGAAGGGCTACGTCATTAACTGGTTCTAGTTTCTTTTTCATGTTAGTGCTGGTGTTTGTTGTTGTTTATTCTCATAGACCTCTCCCCGCAAGTCATCAAGCACGCGGGCAGGGTCCTCTTCAGTGACTAGGCGATATGCATAACGGTAGAGAAGATCGCCCTCTTCCTTACCTGTGGTCATTTCCTTGAGCACTCCTGAAATCCTATCAGATGTTTTCAGCTCTGAACGGATATTAATGTGCTCCTCTGCCTGATCTGCTCCTTTCTTTACGCGGGTGAATTTAACCATCCCGTACTCATAGAGGAAATGGAGCTTGGTTAGCTCGTCAGAGACTTCCGAGGAATACTTACAGAGAAACACCGGCTTGGCGCTCTCGGCCCTGTATGCTTCGAAAGAATCTTTTGAGAAACTATCAATATTATCCTTGGTGATTTCCAAGGTAACAAACTTCCTAGGGAGCGGACAGTCTACCATCTCGAGCTTTGTATCGTTCCAGTAGTAGAGTCCGTTCTTCTCTGTTTCATCTCCGGCAGTAACTCCAAGGCTTCCGCAGTAACCCACAAAAACCTTTCTATTACACACAGGATCCAAGTAGTTCATCTCACGACGCTTATGAATATCTCCCAGGAAAATTGCCTGGAGGGACATACAATGGTTCGAGAAGTCCAACTCCTTGAGCGAGATCTTTTTCTTCTCCTCGCAGAAGGGCCAGAGTTCTGGAATTTGCTGGTGCATGAATATAAACCGGACAGAGTTGGCTGGTCTGGATCCTAACTCACGGTTAATGAGCTCCACAGTGTCCTTGGGATTGTCTGAGTAGTCGAACCCTACAAACTCCGGAACAGAGTTGATTGGGCCGAATCCTGCTACCTTCTCCCATGTAACTCCATCCAGAGGCTTACTGTGATCTCCTGCTAGTGCGACAGGTTCCACACCCGCCTCTCGAAGCCTTCTAAGCTCGTGGGAGACAAAGTCGATTACTTCGGAGGTGGGCTTGTTGTTGTCGAACAAGTCTCCCACACTTACCAGATAGTCAACCTTGAGCTCTATGGCGAGATCAACGGCTTTTGAAAACATCTCTCGGCAGTCATTCTCTAACTCCGTGAAGTTGTAGAGTTTACTCCCGAGGTGTTGGTCTGATATTGCTATGAATTTCATAGTTCTAAGTTTCGGAATCCTTCTTCCAATATAGCTGGTTCGGCTGGGGATGCAACCAGACTAGCCGGATTCTGCTTGTTCATGTGTGTTTTTGTATATTCGAGTAGGTGGGTGAAACCTGCCAAGTTTGTCCCCTCTGGAACATCCTCCCAGCCTCGATGGTGATGCATTGCTACCTGCATATGAAACTCATTTAAGGCAGCATCGTCCTCACCCTCTCTGAACTTCTTCAGATGGTGCTTATGATACTGTCCTGTCTCATAATTAACTGAGTTTTCATATATGTGAAATTCTCCGGTGCTGGACTCCGCCAACTCTACACAGATTACAACTCCATTATAATGAACAAAGTTATATAAGCTAAGCGGTTCCCGAAGTTTCGGAGCTTTTTTTGCTACCATATTCTTTCTCTAGTTTGTTGTTCAGGTACTCCCGCTCGATTTCAATCAGGCGGTCGCGCTCCCGGTGTGTTCCTATCAGGTTACCTTCCATGTCGAGAGCCTCCCAGAGCTGTAGCTCGTGGTTGAATTCAATATTCGAGACTCTCCTGACTGACCTTTCACCAAGATCAGCCAGGAGGTCGAATATCTTATCGCTCAAGCCATGTAAGTCTCCATTCTTGTCAATGTAGACTACAGTGCTCATCTATTTACATCTGGATGTCGCCGCTAGACTCGTTTTGGATAGGACGCTCATACTCTTCGGTCATACGCCTGGAGGAGTTATCCACCCCACCAAGGCGTTTCTCGAGAAGTTCTGTGGCTTCCAAACATCCGCTACCGTAACCTTCCAGCTTATCAATTCTGACTTCGCCTTCTTTTCCGATAATGAATGTTACTTCCTTAGACATATTCCAGGCTCTCGGTTATGAACTTTCCTTCCGGAGTATATCCGAAACGAATGTTCACGGTATGCGTCTGATCACCATCTTTCCTGTGGGTGATATAGTTGACGGTTGCAAGAGCCTTTCCAGGATTCTCCTGGTCAGCTCGGATGCTCCCGAACGGAATATCAATAGCGTCTGGTGGAGGATTACAATCCGCCAGTAGACCGCTCTGTAGACTAGCTGCCAGGATCTTCTTAATTTCTTCAAACTGCTGGTTACTCATAGTTTATGCTGTTGCGATTACTTTCAATTCTCCTGTAGGGAGGGTCTCGACCTTGTAGTTCAAGTCCTCCTCAGAAATGAATCGACGAACCTGGTTAAGGGCATAACCCTGCTTCACACCTTGAAGGTTTGCTCCGAGCTGCTCAGCAATAGAACGATCAAAGAAGTCGCAGGTGAATTTTGCCATTCCCTCGGCATCCAGATCAATTCCTACATCATATCCTCCTTTGGGATTCTTTGCCACATACCTGTGAACAATATCCCTGGAAGGATCGCTAGGGTAGGTCTTGCACTTCTGGTTCTCCACGATCTGCCAACCCATACTCTCAAATGTCTTGAGAAGTAGGTTGGTTTCCTTGAACTGTGTCTTGATATTAACCGAATGACTCATTTTATGTTAGTTGAATCTGAATAACATCGGGAGTTTCCTTCCGCTGAACACTCAGATAAGTTATCTTTCCTATTTCAAGAAGATCCTCGACCATCTTGGAGAAACGGTTATGGGGGACGACTACCGCCGCCCCCTCATAGCTCATGTTTACCCCTGTGGCAGTGACCCCCGTTATTTGACCGTCGGAAATCTCACAATATGGAATTATATTAGTGAAATTAACGTTTCCGTCTTCGACAGGCAATGTAGAGATCCACACCAAATCAAATCGAGGTAGATTCATTATTTTGCTTTCGTCTTCCCAACTTTCCATTGTTATACCTCAAGGCTCCGGAAGTACTCTCCTGAGATGTTGGCGACATCGCTAACATTCTTGGCTTCCTCAATAACACTCGAGAGAGAGTTCTGAAGAGCCCGGACAGCATCACGGTCGGTTTTGAAGTCGCTTCCACCGGTGAGATGGCGCTCTACTTCTTTCAGGTGATTCTCGATTGCTCGATCCTCCACGAAGTTCAGCTCGCGGAATTCATTGATGTGCTTCATGAGAGTCTTGATATTGCTATCAGAGACAACCTCCTTCTTGCTGATCTTTCCGAGAACCAGGGTGCAATGCTCGACAACCTTCTGGCGAAGGGTATCAATCACCTGACCCACGAACTCGTTGATCTTACCCATATGAACCTCGAGCTGCTCGCTATACTCTGCGTTGTAAGCCTTCTGAGCTGCCTCCTTGGCTTCTTCTGTGGCCTGCTCACGCATAACCTCAGTCTGAAGATCCACATCTCCAAATTCCGTAGGAAGCTTCACCTCGAACGAGACAATCTCGAACGAGAACTTGGCTTTTACGAAGTCTGCTGTGGGATAGAGCTCCTCGAGGTTTTCCACGTTGATGGTATCAGCGTGCTCCTGGTAGTAGGCCAAGGCATCAGCCTTGTACTCAGGATACTTCTCAATGAACTCATCACGAAGGCGGACAAACTCGGCCTTGAACTCCCTCATCTTCTCGAACACCTCGACGAACTTGGTCTTTGGGACGAAGTGCGCCTGAGGAACCAGAGGAAAGGCAAAGGAATTAGCATAGAGATAATTCCTGGCCCTCTGCTGGAGGTTCGCAAAGGTTCTGAACACCGAGGGCCGAATGAGCATCTTCTTCCCGAGCTGAATAGTGTCGGGAAGGGTCTTGTCATCCAGCTTGATGTCCTCCTTTGTGAGGCTATAACTCATACCCCACATGGAGATATGCACGTTTACCAGTTTCAGTTTTGTTATCCTAGGGGCTTTTTATCCCCTAGCTCTGCTAGTTTCCTAGCAGCTCAGCATATCTTTTCACCCGTAGGGGTGCCGAGGTCTCTTGGCGGGATTATATCTTTTCACCCACTATGCGTTGCGGCTGGAGGTGCTCAGCGCCTCCTTCACCTCTGATTCCCTTGGCTCTCGCTTTAGGGTTCCAGATTTTTTCCTCAGTTTTGCACCCGCAGGTTTCCCTGCGGGGCGGCAATTTTTGTTTTCTATATATTGCTTAAAAATATTAAACTTTCGCTCAAGAAATACAGTAGCATCCTTATACAAATATTCAAATACCTCGAGTAAGTTTGTACTTCCTCCTTTTTGAAATATGTAGGTATTGTTACCTGAAGTTTTATAAAGCTTAGTCTTTATATACCCAGGTATTTCGTTAGAAAAATATTCCTGCATAGCGGATAACATCTCGAATGTACCTGCTATGCTTAGATGCACCGACCTACCATTATTTCTCACACTTATAGACCCGTCTCCATCAATATAACCACGTATAAAGTGCTTTATTAGCGCTTTAGGTACTTGGTCGGTTGTTGGAAAAGTAAGTGTTAGCGATTTTCTAGTATGCAGTCCGAGATTAAGTAAATCTATGTAAATTTCTTTTGAAAATACAGTTACACGATAAGCTGTAAATTTTTTAGCTTTCAGTGTAATTTTTCTTTTCTCTATAGGTAACTTATTACAAACAAGATTTTTAAATTTTACTAAATGCGCCAAGTCTAACTCAGCTAAACATAGTTCTATCCTAGGTCTTGTTTGAAGGTATCCATCAGCATATAAAAATCCTAACCAGTATGCACTAGCCTCATTGTTAATTTGCTTAAAAAGCTCTGTGTTATATTGATATCTATAATTATTAGACATCACAGTAACTCCTGCTTTTTTAAGCTGATTAGATAATGTTCGGCGAGTGCATCCATATTTACTAGCGAGAGAGTTTAGAGACTTTCCTTCAGTGTAGTCTTTCTTGAGCTCTTCTAAGTTTAATTCTTTTTTAGCGGGCATAATTATACAATACCCGCTGCAACTATAGCTTACAATACATTATTACCGTCCTGGAAAACCTTGTCATAATATTTCTGCAGGGTGTCTGTGATTTTGTATTCCATATTGTTTGTTATGCTATGTCGATGCGCATTTTACGCATCATGTCTTCTACAGGGTCAACTTCTCCCTCTTCAGAGAGCATGACCAGTTTTCCCTTAGCCTGTGAGCGCATCTTTTGGAGGTCCTCCGGATGAGACACTGCGAACGGAATGAAGGTCTTCAACTCCGTCTTGATGTGTTTTTCCGAAATCTCCTCGCCATGATCGAACGCACGAAAAAGGGCCGACTTTACCACTTCCTCAATCTCTGCGCCTGTGTAATCGTTGGTAAGTGTGGCCAACTGACCCAGGTCGAAGAGGTCGTGATCTCTCCCATACTTCTTAAGAACAACCTTCAGAATTTCCTTACGCTCCTGCTGTGTGGGAAGATCGAGCCAGAAGAGCTGGTCGAAACGTCCCTTACGGATAAGAGGTGTAGGAAGGATCGTGTGGTCGTTCGAGGTGGCTACGATAAAGGCAGGGTTTGTCCTGTCGTTGAGCCAGCTGAGGAAAGTCCCATAAATACGGGAGCTAACACCAGTGTCACCGCGACCGGAAACTGCATCCTTGCTCAAGGCCTTCTCGATCTCGTCGATCAGGATCACTGATTTACCGATGCTCTCGATAACCTTGATAGCCTCACGCATATTCCGTTCACTGCTCCCAACATGAGAATCAAAGATGTTTCCCATATCGAGCTGGAATAGCGGGCAATCAAGCTCCTTGGCAGTTGCCTTAGCCAGAAGTGTCTTACCCACACCAGGAACACTACAGAGGAGCATACCCTTGGGAAGCGGCAAGCCATATTCCCTGGCATCTCGACTGTAGGCCTTTTTACGGCTGTGAATCCAGCTCTTCAAGCCACCCAAGCCACCAACGTTCTCAAAAGAGATGTCGGATGGGATGTATGTGAGGAGCCCGTTCTTTTTGAGCTGAGCGATCTTCTCGTCGAAGACTGTTTTTACGAAGACATTATTGAATACTTTGCTGGTTACAATGCTAACAGCAAAAGCATTCTCAATCTCCACAGCCGTCATACCCTTTGCAGCCTCGATTGCTCCCTCCCGAATATCTTCGGTGAGTGTGAGTAGAGGAGCCCCGGCTTTCTCCTGGCCTCGATTAATCGAGTTCATGATATAGTCGAGACGCTCAGAGATGCTTTCCTCCCTGGGCAGGTCATAGTCAACAAGCTGAATCTCCTTCTCAAGCTCGCTAGGAATAGCGAACTTATGTCCGGTAAAGACGAGCATGTCACCCCTGGCCTTCAGAATGTTCCAAAGGTTACGGAGGAGACGTATGTTGATCACCTTATCAAAGTGAAGGTGGAAATCCTTCAGGATGAAGATGTTGGTGATTGCTCGTTTAGGCGCTTCGCTATCCTCGTGAGGATTGATCGCCTCTGTTCCTTCTACATTGCAGAAGTTAACAGCATAGGTTTGGAGATACCTGAGAAGTTCCGTGGAATTGGATGTTTCCTCGGGGTGCTTCTTATTAACCAGGTTTTCCGATGACGAGGTCAGCCCGTTCTGAGCGTCCCAGACGTGGGTGTCTGTTCCTGGAAGCTCGCTACGAATCTGTGTAACAAGCTCGGCAACAAGGCGCTGCTCCTCATGAGTGAGGATGAACAAGCCATAGTAACCGGCCTTCTTGTAGTTTTTAATTTTGGTCCTGAAGTCCATGATGTGTGTTTGTTTTGTGTATGTGCTTTATTGCTTTTCTGATGTCTGCTTCCTGGCTCACGTTAAACATGTCCAGGACTGCTTTTGCTATAACCAACTCTCTAGAGAGACCCATCTGTCGTTGGGCCTTCTTTATCCAGGCGTCCTCGGTAGGTGCTGTATGCTCTGAGAGCCAGCGAGCTCCCAAGTAGACAGGATGCTTTTCGAGCCCCTGTTCCTCACTGGACAGTGGTGTTTCTTTCACGGTCTTTGCCTTGGGGGAGAGTCTTTTGACAGCTTTCCTGAATTTGGCAAGCTTGTCGACTTTCTCCACCGGAGCAGGGAGAGGTGTTACTACTTTCCTAGGCCTTCCACGCTTACGCTTCAGTGGAGGAGCTATCTCACTAGGAAGACTTATCTTAGGTGGTCTTCCTCTGCGCTTTTTAGGTGTTTCCTGAAGAGCAGCAGGTTTAACGATTTTCTGGCGAGGCTTTCGAGACTTCGCTTTTTTTCTCTTCACTTTGTTGTATGTGTTTTTGTTTCGTTACTGTTGCTTATCTCCTGTACCTGGACGGAGATTTTTCCTATTCTGGGATTTACTCGCTTCGGTGTAATATCTGGAGACTATTGCCTCCTTTATCTTTTTCCGATAACGGTTTATCCTTTCTCTAACATTGTAATGTTTAGCTGATTTACTCATACTATTTATAATAACATTATCTTCTGGTTTTATAAACCCTAGAATAGGGATTTTCCAGGTAGCTCTTTTTTCCACAACCTAGGGCAATGCTAAATGCCTCTGTTGTAGCTTCGAAGAACCCGATAATCTTATTGCCTTTGTTTGAATTTTTACCTAATCTTTTTCTACGCTTTCTATGTCCCATACTGAAATTAAGAGTACTGTTGAAAGACTTATTGCTTCTGGAACGAAGCAAAATATCTTCCGTGCCCGACAACTAATGTTTTCGGTACTGCCCCCTTCTCATTTTGTCGAGAACTATTTGTTTGATAATGAGGGGAGACTTCAGAGTTTAGCTGATTTCCCGATGCTGAAGCAGGTTTATGACAACATGCCTCAGAAGCTGCTTTTAAAGTGTAGCCGTAAGACTCTTAAGAGTACACTTCTCAGCAACTTTGTATGTCTTAATATGATTAGGTGGAACTTCTACAAGATGCTCTATGTGGGACCGCAAGAATTAACTGTTAAATATTTTTCTAGTAATTATCTTCCGCCAAGATTCGAGAGCCCGAAGGTAAAAAAGCTCTTGGTGAAAGGATGGGATAAGAACGATGTGTTTGAAAAGATAGTTGGCGATACCCGTAGCAGTATACTATTTCGCTATGTAAAAGATGATGCTACTCGTGTTCGTGGTCCTGCTGTGGATTGTATTGTGTATGATGAGGTTCAGGATATCCAGTACGATCAGATTCCGATTATTCAAGAAACTATGGCACTCTCTCCCTATAAACGGGAGATCTTTGCAGGTACACCACTAGATAGCGGTAATACCATTCACAGCCTCTGGAAAACATCGACACAGAACGAATGGATGATGCGTTGCGGTTGTGGTCACTGGAACAGCCTGACTGAGGGGAACGATCCTATGCGAATGATCATGCCCCATGGGTTAAGCTGCTCTAAGTGCTCCAAGCGGATCGTTGCCAGAGACGGTCAATGGGCTGCAGGTAACCCAAAGGGAAGTCTCATGACAGGCTACCATCTGGCGCAACCAATTCTTCCACACTTTAACGAGAGTGAAAAAGAGTGGAAAGAAATCTATGTAAAATGCACAAGCGGCAAATACGACGAAAAAAAGATTATGAACGAGGTGTTCGGTCTTTCTTTCGATACCGGAACAAAGCCCATCACTGAGGAAGAGCTTCGCCGTGTATGCGTTCTTGGCGAAATGACTGACAGCCGTGGACGTATGAAGATCCTAGAAGCGAACAGAGGTCGCTATAGTATCTATACGGCAGGCGTTGACTGGGGTGTTTCGATGGTGCAGAGCAGAACTATTCTAACTGCCGGAGCCATGCGTAACGACGGAGTCTATGAGGTTTTCTATCTGAAGATCTTTTCCGGATTCGACTACGAGGGGCATATTCGAACCATAGCTGATATTGCTAATGGTGTTAATGCCTACTGCGTGAGTGACTCTGGTCCTGATCCTATCCGAGGAATCAAGCTCTGTGAATTAACCAGCCCCGCCCGCAGTCAGCTTGCGACATACAGACGGGGGAAGGTTATTCAGCATTTTGAGCCTGGTGAGTACGACTGGCGGCAGGGACGCTGGGTTCTCCACCGCTCAGACGTAATCTCACTTATTATTAGGCAGCTCAAAGCAGGTAAAATCCTTTTCCCTCGTTGGGAGGATGTTTCGGACTACATGCAGGATCTGCTTAACGTGTATGTCGAGGTCAAGGATGGCATGTATGGGCAAGAGATGTTCTATAGCCATAATCCAAACCAGCCTGACGACGCCATGCACAGTCTCTTGTTTGCGGTTTGCGCCGGTTATATGGCCGCAGGAGATGCTTGCTTACAGGGAGCAAGCTCAAGCTCCAGAGAAGATATTCAACTCTAGGAGCCGAAGCCTACAACACGAGGCTCTTCCTTCTTCTTGAAACGATTATCCTCGTTCAGATAGTAGATCTCCGCCAAGGTCATAGGTTCCGTTGCTGTGTGGCTAAGACCCAAATGATCAAGGAGGCTCTGACTATCTACCAGAGAGAGCGGCTTGAATTCGTGGCTGAATTTCAAACGACCTTTCCTGAGAAGAGCACTGTCGATATTTTCCTTCTTGGTGTTGAATGTTCCGATAATGGAGACATTCAAGGCATTTCCAATAAAACTATCCGTCAGGTTAAGTATAGAGGAAACCACCGAAGAATTCGATGGGTCATCCTCACGGCTTACCAGAGCTTTCTCCGCATCCTCGATCACTAGAATCAGATTCTTGTTCTCGATGAGGAGCGGAAGAAAGTCCGGGCTAGTAAGGCTATGTACCAAATTCACAGGAACATAGACCACTTTCCTGGAAACCACACCAGAAAGAAGATACTTGATATAGGAAGACTTTCCAGTTCCTGGAGCCCCGTAGAATAGGTAGAGTCCAGAGACCTTGTTATCCAAGGAATCAACCAGCTCCTTATGGAGCTCGTTAAAACCTTTCCCATAATTCAACTCCAAATCTACCGGTGTGTTGTCTACGTCAATAGGCTGGAGAGAGATATCTCCATGCTGTGCCGTAAGGAGGTAAACCTTAGCCGGAGAAGTATATTTGAATTCTTCCAGGGCTGCGGCAAAATTCCGGAGCTGTGTAACGTCTTTTGATGCTGCTACCAAGTAGCATGTCTCAATATCCTTCTTTTGCTCCATAGGGCCGAAGAGTCTCCTCATACCCGGATAATCTCCACGCCCATAGGAGGTCTCGCTAAGCTCTAAAACCATTCCGCTATAGATTCCATCTTCTTTACCTATCATAAAGCCAGATTCCGAAGACGAACCATTCCTGTAGGAAATATCTGCAGCTATGGAGTCGAAATGCTCTGCAAGGTACTTAACAGCATCCTCTGCTCTAAGAGGATCCCTATATCCCATCACCGATGGAATATCTCCGGTTAGAAGATTATAGAGATAATCTGGTCTAAGGTGGGATACTGCGGTAGGTTTATCGAATATGACTGAACTGTGTGTAATTTTGTAATCCATCTTACTTTATCTTTTTCATGTATGTGTCTAATAACTTTACTTTTGCTTCAAATATTTCATTAAGGGCCTCATTCTTCTCAGCATCACATCCCTCCGTAGGGAAGCCTTCTGGCATAATTGCGTCAGGCATGAGATCAGGAGCCCTATGAAACCCATAGTCATGAAATACTTTACCAGTGTAAACTCTTACATCGTCGCTGTATTCCAGAGGCTCCATCCTGAGGGAAAAAGCTTCTGTGATACCTACTACGATCTCCTCAGCTCCGAGTGGTTCGAAATCTTCGAACTCCTGAGCTGTGTGATTGATTAGACTTGTTAAGACCTCGAATGCACGGATATCTGTCTCGTACATATTGGTCGTAAGTATTGTGATTCCTGCCTGGATCTTGTCCGACTGTAGATCAGAAATTTCCAATTGATATTTTTCTTCGAGCTCGTTTCTGAGGATCTGAGGCTCCCATTCATAAGCCTCTACCCCATAGGTTGATGTCACCACATGAATGAGGGCGGTAACCGGGGCAAGCTCGTCTTTAAGGATTTCTCTATGGTACTTCATTTGAAAATTGGCAGGGGCGGGAATCGAACCCGCGATCTTCTGGTTATGAGCCAGACGACTTACCACTTGTCCACCCTGCGATAGATTTTTACTCCCCACTGTACAGCGCCAGATTTCCATCGTGGTCTGTAAAGAGAACAGTCTTTAGATTTAAATACGATATCAGAGATTCGCAGCTTTGGCAAGGTAGAGCTAGCCCTAACTTGCCGTTTCGCATTACTCTCATATTGACCAAGGTACACCTATGGAAGGGGACGTTGGTCATGTTTTTCAACTTTACGAAAGCGCTAAGCTCTGAGCAAGTATATTTTTGGCTACTTATGTCGGTTCCTTCTTTTCCGAACTTGGGATTCCTTAGGTTCGTGGGATGGGTTTTCTTGTTATTCACACCCACAGCCAGGAGCCGGTTCTTCAGAAGTACGAACGAAACATGGAAGTTTTGTTCAGGATTCGGTGGAACAAGTGCCAAGGCAATGTCCTTTAGCCTCCCATACTTCTTCCATAGGTCAGGTTGCTTATTCATTCCCTGATAAGGCATAGATAGGAGATGCCCAATTCGTGGTTAGATATCTTCTACCAATATCGCCTATTGTTCGTATGGTTTCTGTGGCTAGCGAGAGAGACTCATGATCCAGAGGCATAACGCTTCCATTATAGAAACCCACATTAGAGAGCCCAGGATATAGTCCTGTACCCTCATAGAGACTATTAGGAAACTTAAACCTCACCCAAGTCCAGCTATAGGCTTCGGAGAGGGTTCCATCCAACCGGCCATCCGGCTTCTGAATATATATGGTTCCTGTGGCTGCAAAGAAACATTTATCCTTCAAGGTTGGTCGAATAAAGGCAAATGCTCTAACTCCCTCGTTAATTGAGAGCGCTCTGAGAAACTCAAAGTCCGCCCAATAAACCTGGCGACCCGGAGGCGCGAATAACTCATCAGGAAAGCCGAGACTCTCCAGGCGTTTTGTCTTACCCCAAAATGTTCTAATCGGTCCTCTGTTATACATATGTGTGTAAAAAAGTAACCTCCCTGGTGCGCTTCCGTGGAGAGGCGTGGGAGGTGTTGTTGAGTTTAATATTAGTGGTTTTGAAGTGCCTCAGCAAGAGCATTTCTGAGATACTCCCTGGCTTCTTCTGTTGTTTCGAAGGTGTCTGTCTGCATCAGGATAGCTATTCCTCCAGCCTCACGCCAACCATCCGTATATGGAAGATAGTCGTCGATTAGAATATTTGGAACGCCATTCTCAACAGCGTAGGCTGACTTGTTGCTCGTAAGAACAATCTCCAAGGGTTTAGGATCTAGATGCTTGCGAATCCAGCTGAGTTTTCCTTCTGCTGAGTGCCCAGGAGCAATACTCGCAGGCCTAGAGCAAATTCTATACTCTCCGCCGAACTCAATCGCAGTATCTATGATCATCTTGGTAGTTTCACCACCCTCACCGAAAGGTTTAAGGTTCTCGAAGAACTCTCGTATATCTCCGAACTTACTTATGAATTTAGGGTGGTCTACCCATATTTCACGTAGCTCGTCCTTATCCTCCTTTGTTAGATGGCGGTGAGGCTTCTCGCAGACTTTCTCTGAAATCTCATTGAAGAGGTCTACCAGGAGCCCATCCATGTCTAGATATATTTTAGGTTTCATCTTCTTTAACTCGTTGTTTATCCAGCTGTTCTTGGAGCTCTTTGTTCTTTTTTCTGAGTTCTATGATTGTTTGTGCATACTGACTGATCTGGTTGGATAGCTCGTTCTCCACCTTGCAGTAGTGGTGGCGAGTAACCCAACCCGTCAGTATCTCTAGGCTT